>ERZ859980.214-NODE-214-length-42073-cov-1.833690_pt1 | contig 42073 bp, 43 predicted proteins | sample MGYA00509984_ERZ859980 | MGnify/ENA primary metagenome ERZ859980 (study PRJEB30046, sample SAMN00715173) | human gut metagenome | study: EMG produced TPA metagenomics assembly of the A metagenome-wide association study of gut microbiota in type 2... | reverse complement strand
AAGATGAAGCACCGCATTGAACACATAGAAGTTAGGATTTCTCGCCTGGAACCCCTCCATATATTCACGCAGGCACTCATTCGTTATCTCGGTATCGGGAGTGCCGACTGCCGTGTCTTTTCTAGTTCCTATATAGACAAGGTGTTCATAGAAACTTTTGTGCTTGTTTGTACCTGTGATAACGCTCTTGCTCGGCAGGCGGTTGAACAGGTGTTCAAAGTAGTTACCGATCTTACGATCCTTTCTTTTCTGATTAGCGTTATATTTCTCTACCGCTTCATCGAAAAGCTGATGATAAGCGTCGCTCAAAGCCTGCTGAACGAACACAACATTGTTCGGTGTTCTGGAGCTGTCGATATTCTTGGCAGAGAACTCTCTGTTGTTATGTGAAAGGCTGCCTTTACCCTCGCACATCGAGATAGATTTTGTACTCATGTTATAGTCTCTCTTTCATAAAAATTTATCATCATGTAAGCCCTGACGGGCTTGAAGAATTACGCACAAGACAGAGCTTGTGCTTCTGAGATCATTTACGCCCTTTCGGGCTTTTAAGAATTTTCCATATAGCCCTGATGGGCAAATTGGCTTGCAACGATACGGAGATCGGCAACCCAAACGGTGCGAAGCACCGGATTTTACTTGCGGTGCGCCGCCAGTAACCCCAAAGCACTTTTGACAGCCGCCTACACGACTATCAAAAGTGCCGGGGCTCTGCGAGGCTCTTATCGGCTGACGGAGCAGCCGAAATTGTGGGTACGGTTATTCTGAATCGTACCCGTGAGAACTGCGGAAATCCGCATTACAATTTTGAAAAATCAGCTCTCATTTTTTCTGAAAATCTGCTATCTCAGCAACGATATTTTTCATGGAAAGCCGACCAGCTTTGTTGCAGTTTATGAACTCAAAACAAAGGTACTCTGCGTAGTCCAGATGATGCAAGGAATATACAAAACGCTCGTCACATTCTTCATTGGGAGAAGCAGGAGCAAATTCTCTCCATTCACGCATCCGCCACAGATAATCATTGAGTGTTCGCCACGCTGACTTCTCCCATTCTTCATAGGCTCGTTTTTCTCGGACTCGCTTCTGATATTCGGACACTTTTTCCGCAGTCGGAGCTTTGCCGATTTCGATATGCAGAGCGTAATCATCGTTGAGCTTTTTCACAGCATCAATAGGCTTGTCCAATCCGAACATTTTCCGCGTGAAACCGATAACGTCAACGTGCGTTCCGCAGCCGAAGCAATGAAGAGCATCGGGATAAATTTTAGCAGAGGGAGTACGCTCGTTATGAAACGGGCAAAGTGCCATACCACCACGGGATATTTCAAGACCATATCCCTCCGCTACCGTTCTCATATCAATAGCAGATTTTACTTGCTCGAATACCGTCAATTCTGGAAATAGTTAAGCAGGTCAGCCTTGTTGACAAGTATCTTTCCACGAACACCTTCGCCTGTGCGGATATATTTGATCTTGTTCTGAGCTACAAGCATACGGACAGTGTGTTCGGAAAGCCCGTCAATAAGCTCGGTACATTCCTTGACGGTCAGCATCTTCACCTTTTCAGGTGCAGGAGCTTTGGTTGTTTCGGGGACTGCGCCCTCATTAGGCTCTCTGTCGTAAGCGACAGCGGTCATGAGTTCAAGTATCTGGTCGAGAAGCTGTTCTTTTCTTTCGTTTGTCATAATTAAAATCCTCATCTTTCTATCTAAGAGTTTTGTGTTTTATGAACTTTGAACATTTTGAGCATTTTGCAGTTTCAAAGTGTGCAAAATGCGGAAAGTTCAGGGTCATCATCTGTAAATGTTCGGGTTGATGATAACATCTGTTATCGTTTTGTTGTTTGCGCCCTTGCTTATGTTGCGGACGATATACCTGTATTCCTCCAGCATATCCATTGTCTCAGCAAAGTCGGCGGCGTTCTTAAATAGTGTGCATCTGCACAGCTTGTACAGGTCATTCTGCCTGATATTTGTGATGTGCTTGGAGCGTATCTTGTTTATCACACGTTCTGCCTTTATCGTTCCGTGGTCAACGTCACCGAGACTGTACGCATATATCGCCTGTTCACGGAAATACTCACCGATCTCGATAGCGTTACAGAACGTATCAAGCGTGACAAGGTTCTCCGCTGGCTCAACACCATTCAAAGCACACTTGATACAGTGAATGATACCGCACAGGCGGAGCAGTTCGCCGTGATACTTACCGCCCCAGTCTTTGCAGAATGCCATATCCGTGAGGAGCATCGGCTCAATACGCCTGTTGTAGTAATCTACGAACTCACCGTATGTCTTTTCGTCGAAATGGAGATACAGCTCTTTCTCGTCATTATAGGCGAACTTCTTACCGAGGAGCTTGTATATCAGCCGCTTGTAATTCTCAGCAACGGCTTCAGGAACAGCCTGCGTATCGTACTTACGATGACCGATATTGCTTACGGGGAAACAATACAGAAAACGTGCTATCAGTCCGCTGCCACGAAACACAGGATTATTTATCATGCTATCGAACATATAGGGCTGACACGCAAGACAGATGCTCATGTACGGCTTTTTCAGCACTATACTCTCCCTGGTCGCTCTGTCGCTGATATACGTTTCACCGTTCCACGATTTCAGCAAGAGATCAAGGTTCGGGATATTGTTGCTGTATCGCCCGCTGAAATTACCGAGCATTCCTGATTCATCGGATATCATCAGGAGTGTGCCGTTTTCTTCAAGCAGATTTACAAGAGATTCGGGCGTAACATCGTCAACAGCTATCCTGCGGAAGTTGCTCGGTGGCATATTGCTCAGCTCTGTCCGGAGCTTGGCTATCTCCTCGGCGGTAACGTCCTTTTTCTTTTCCAGTGCTTCGAGCTTGTTCTCTAACAGCTTGTATTCTGCCTGCGCCGTGAAGATGTCCTGCTTGTTGTTCTCGTTCCAGTCATGAGCGAACTGGATATACGGTCGCTTTATAAGAGAGATAACAGGAGACTTCTTGAAGCTCGGCTCTGCTATCGTCAGGGTGTCGAGTACCAGCGGCTCAGTATGGTCACGCTTGGCTGACATTCTGTACACTCCCGAAAAGCAGTAGCTCACCGCTGAGAGTATTGAAGTGCCTGCCATTGCAACGTCCGTTGAAGTGGTAGTCGCTATTGCGTCTGCCATATCATCTATAATAGGTGGGAGGGCGTTCACAGGGAACGGCAGGAGGTTTGTCCCGTCGGGACGGAGGGGTGTGGGCTCGCCCACGTTGTTTCGTTGTTCAACTATCATCTTCCTTTCATGTTAACTAAGAAGCGCTTCTATATAGAGGCAGAAAAAGCTGCTTTTTCAACCTGAATAGGTTGAATATCGAAAAAAGTTTACATTTTTCTGCTGTCAGCCGATCTTTGCCTGCTGACATGACCATTGTAACATTTCTTTCGGAGGTCTTGTGCGTGTATTGCGTATTTACGCAAAAGAGTACGCATAATATTTTTGAATACGCTGTAAATTACGCTATAATACGCATTATAATTGACATTTTGCGTGTGATGTGTTATAATATCAGAAAATACCGAAAGCGAGGAGAGCGTATGGGAACTACGACAATTTACCGTATAAACGAAACAGACCGCACGATAAATATCGCACAGTCTGTTAATGATACTGATGAAAGCTTACACGGCGTAGTTTTGAATACGAGAATGTACACTTTTGATGAGCTGATGAATCAGCATAAAGTGTTCTGCGAACATGCCGAGCCTTATGACGCTTTCAAGGACAGGCTCAACAGCGCCTTGCGTATTGACAAGAGCATTGAAGTCAGCACCGATGATATGATAGCAAGGTTTATAGCTGAATATGGGGAGAATATCTTTTTCAGAGGATATGTCAGCTCTGTTATTGAGTTCTATGACAAGGAGAGGTACGTCCTACTGAAACCGAATGACGTTGTTATCGCCAAGCTCAACAGAAGAAAGATACAGGACGAGGTTTCCCGAAAGCTAATGGAGTTCATGGATACGCAGTTCGCCCTGATGTGCAGTGATGCGTATTTCAGCCATAAGTCTACTATGGAGCATTTTATGATACAGTCCGGAAGAACGGTAGTTGCTGCCGATGATTACACATTCAATGTGTTCCGTGAGAGCGACAACTGCCTGCTGACCGTCCTTGCAGAGATCGGACAGCTTGTTCATCATAACAAGTGGACTATCTGCGAGTGCGGTTTCTGTCATAAGCTGTTTCTCGGAACGGAAGGCGAAGTCTGCTGTCACTCGGCTGAGTGTATAGAAGCTCAGAAGCAGCAGAAAGAAGCCATATACAAGGAGAACACCAAGGCATATTCAGCCGTGAAGCGTGATTATGATGCCTATGTCCGCAGATATAAGAAGGTGCTTGTTGAAGCAGGTATTGAGAAGTATCACCCTGCTGAGTTCGACGAGTTTATGCAGGCGAAACAGGAACGTATGGAAGATATGGACAAGCTCAAAAAACGCCTGATACGCAACGGTCTGCCTACTAAGGAGCTTGAAGACCTCTCAGCTAAGTATAAGACGGAGATAAAGGCTATTGCAGAGAGCTTGTTGAGAGGTTTGGGAAGAAGAGGTGAACTTTGACTCCGGTGGGTTCAAAGTTAAAATACTGATATCAAAAAACATTTTATAACAAATATTGACTTAGATTCTATACCATGTTATAATAGTACAAATAGCGATTCTACGCTAAGTATCACTTATTATGATTGCGGAGGTATAGGATAATGAAACAGGATAAACCAAAGTGGATAGCTTTCTTTACTCAGCAAGTTGCTACTGAAAAAGAAAAGATTTGTTCAAGATATAAGAATTATAAAGATCAAGCAAGTGCAATCAATCAGTTTATTAATGATATACGGGATAATTCAATTCGCTCTTTGAAAGCACATTCAAATGAATTAACCCAGTCCGAGCTGCTTGATGAAATCCTTATTATAACGTATGCTTCTTACATAGTGATGCTTGATGCACGAAATTCAGTATGGCCTTATGAATACATGGCTTTTGCACGACGTATTGGTGAGTTATGGGAGCCGTTCTGCAAACTACCTTTTGAATATCCAATAAAAAAGCTAACAATTATCGCACCTCCTGATTTCAATGAAGTTCAGGATACCATAAAGAAAGATGCTACGAATTATATTGATAGTTTAAAACTGGATCAGGAAACTAAAGATGAATTGAAACGTCATTATGCAATTCCGTGGACAATGGTTGATAGTGGTGGAATCAAACTTGGACTTGATCTTCATTTTGAACAAGACGGTATTCATTATAACTGTGACTTCAAAAGCGGATTTAGTTCAAACGAAAAAGGCAATACAAATCGCTTGTTACTTGTTGCAAGTATCTATAATTCACTTGGCGAAATCGAAAAAACAATATTGTTTGTAAGACAACCTGAAGATGATAATAATCATTATCTTCAGACTTTGAAAAACTCTCCATATTGGGATGTATACTGTGCAAACGATGGCTACGCAGCAATGAAACGGTTTACTGGCTTCGATATGCGTGAATGGCTTGATAATAACGTCGATTGGAAAAACGATATAAGTAGCGAATTAAGGGAACACCTTGAGAAAAATGATCTTTTACGCTACTTGACATGGTAAGACTAATATGCTATACTTAAGTTGAAGCTTAAGTATAATGAGTGAGGGACACAAATATGAAAGATCAGTTTTGTTCGTTTTATACCAATTCAGAAGATATTACATTTTATATGTCTTCTCGGTTAGGGATACATGATGGTGACATTATTTTGGAACCATCAGCCGGAGAGGGTATATTCATAGATGAAGTACTTAAAACCAAGAAGAAAGTTCACATTGATGCTTTAGATATCAACGATGATGCTATTTCAGTTTTGCAAAAAAAGTACGATGATAATCCTGATGTTGATGTTCGTAAAACTGATACTCTTTTCGATCCTCAACTTGATAAATATGACATATCACAATTGTGGTTAAAGCAAACTGATACATTACTTGATGAACAGTTAGATTTCTTTAATTCTACGGGTGGATATTATACTGGTGTTATAGGCAATCCGCCATACGGTGCTTGGCAGGATTACGAACGACGTGATCAATTAAAAAAGAAATATGTCGGGCAGTATGTTAAAGAAACATATTCCCTGTTTTTATTGAGATGTATATCTGTTTTAAAACTAAAAGGAAGATTGTCTTTTATTATCCCTGACACGTTTTTGTATGTTAATATGCACACAAAACTTCGTGAGCTTTTATTGAAGAAAACGAAAATTGAGGAAATCATTATTTTTCCGTCAAAGTTTTTCCCTGGCATTAGTTTTGGATACTCTAATTTATGTATCATTACTTTAGAACGAAGCGAAATGCAAGACGCCATCAACAATTCAGTAAAGATATATAGAGGATTTAAAAAATCCGAGGAATTTCGTCAGTTAATCGCAAATGATACATTGCCAGCTTACATAGAGCATTTTAATCTTAAACAAAGTGAAGTCTTATCTAATCCTCAACATAGATTTGTTTTTGCTGATAATCAGATAGTTTCTTTATTAAAGGAAACCACGGTCAATCTTGGCGATGTTGCAGATATAGTAACAGGTTTCTATACAGGAAATAATACAAAGTTCATTAAAGCTGCATCAAATGCTGTAAAAGGTTCAAAAAACTATGAAGTCATAGATCCAAGTATGATTGTAGATAATTCTTCTACCGATGGAGAACCAAACTTACCCGAGGCATATATTCCATTTATAAAAAGTGCATCTGATAGGCGGTATGTTCGTAGTCGTGAGGATTGGTATGTGCGCTGGGACAGTGAAACAGTTTCCTTTTATAAAGCTGATAAAAAAGCTCGATTCCAGAATTACGAGTATTATTTTAAGACTGGTATCGGAATCCCTATGGTTAAGTCAAGTAGAATTAAGGCTTTTTTGATGCAGAACCGAGTATTTGATCAATCAATCGTAGGGATATTCCCTAAAGACAAAACAAAGCTTAATTATATATTGGCATTAATGAACTCTGATATAATCAATCAGATTATACATATCATCAATCCAACTGCTAACAACTCTGCTAATTATATAAAGCTTATCCCTTATATTGAGCCATCTTCGATGTTATTAGATGAAATTAGCGAAACGGTTGACAGAATTGTAGAATTATCAGAAAATATAGATGATAAGACTATCAAACAAATGGAAGATAAAATTGATTCTATGATAACGAGCATTTACTTAGTTTCAAGTCATAAACAAGCAAAATAAATATTTGATCCAGTGATAATCGAACCTGAATTAATGATATTTGTTAGAAATTTCAGTTATGTTTAATGAAAGGAGTACTTATGAAAGACAAAGAAACTATTGTTTTTCTTCACCTGAGTGACATACACATTGGTAAAGAAAAAGATATAAGTGATGAACATATTAGGAAGATAGTTGATTCGCTAAAAAGCTACAAGTCTATTAATATTAAAAATGTCATTATCATCCTTTCTGGTGATATTACATATTCTGGCGACGCTTCACAGTTTTCAAATGCAAAAAAACTTATTGGAAGTTTATTAGTTAGCCTTAACAAGGTCTTTAAATGTAGCTGCGCAGTGTTAGCTGTTCCTGGAAATCACGATGTTAATCATGCTGGATCACCATTGAACATAACATTGCTTAAAGACAATAAGTATTCAGAATGTGAAGTGGGGGAATATAATAAACTTAATTCATTCTATAATTTTGCTCGTCTCAATAAATGCTTTGAGCATTCGGAAATATACTATGACATACGTAGACTTTCAATTGGCAACTGCAAAATCAAAGTGAATCTAATTAACAATGGGATTTTTTCAACTTGCGATGAGTACAAAGGGCTTCTGTATTTACCAAATGATTACATTGATAAGCTTTCAGATAGAGAAGATGCTGATTTTGTTATATCAATAATGCATCATGCACCGGATTATTATAGAGATGATATAAAAAATCGAGTAGAAGATACTATTGTGAAGAACAGCGATATACTTTTTCATGGTCACGAGCATTACAATTATAGTAAACAGACTTCATTTAATGGTTCAGATTGTACAGTCATTCAATCTGGCGGCTGTTTATGTAATAATGGGAATTGGGATGATAGTTCGTATTTGGTAGGGTTACTGGATACCGAGTCTCTAAAATATGAATATTATAAGTATACGTGGAATAGTAGTGCCAAACAATACGAACACGATAGTGGGAAAAAGGCACAAGTCAAGCCGCAAAAGCCCGACTTGAAAATAACAGAAGATTTTCAGGAGTTTATTCATGATGATAATGAGGAAAAGTATTATGTTTTTCCTTCAATTATTTATCATGGCAATAAATCTACTGAGAATTTTTTAATTGAAACATCCAGCTATTTTGAGGAAGAATTACAAAAACACAGATATTCTATTATTGTTGGAGCTGGAAATGTTGGAAAAACCACACTATTAAAGAATCTATTTTCTTCTTTTGCAAAAAGCCATTATGTTCTTTATGCCAGCCCTGAGAAACTTCTTGAAAAGAGCAAACATAAAAGACAGAATATCGATAAACTAATCAAGGCTCTTTTTGAGGATATATATGGTAGTAGCAAAAGGAATGGCAGGCGTTTGAACAATCTGACACAACTGATTGTATATTTATGCTTGATGACTTTGAACAAATCGATGGCATAAACATTAGTAACTTTTTCAAATCACTAAGCGGTAGATTTGGCACAATCATTATAACTAATACTCGAATAATTGATTTTGACACATCTATTATCAATATTGACGAAAAAGAAACTATAGCAAAATTTGAGATTAAGGCACCTGTAGGCCATAAGCGCAGAGAAATAATAAGAGCTGTAGCGTTAGATAAAGCCGATGACAAATCAGAACAAAATATTGAGAATATTGTTAAGCAAGTGGATCGAATTATTAAAACACAACTTAACATCATTCCGCCAGAGCCATACTACATTATTCAAATGGCAGAAAACTTTATGAATCATGTAGGTGAAGCTATATATAAAAGCACTAATGCCTTTAGTAAAGTTTTTGAAGCAAATCTAACTAATAAGATTGATGATGCACTAAAAACTAATACTAAGAATAGAAATATTACAGTTGATCTTATGTATGTAATATTTAGAAAAATAGCCTATTACATTCATTTTAATAAAGCATATCCTGTAAAAAGATGTGAGATTGGAAAAATAATTAAAGAATATAATGCTGAATATGGGAATAATCTTGAAACTGAAGACATAATCAACATTGCAAAAACTGCAAAAATTATATCAGATACTGAAGAAAGTCGTGAAGAATACAGATTTAGAAACAAAAGTATTCTGGCATATTTTGTTGCAAAAGAGATCGTTGCGAGAAAAGATGTTGCTGGCTTGGAAGATGTAATAAATAAGGCTTGTATAAACATTTGTACAGATATCCTTTTATTCGTTATATATCTAACTGATGAGACTTCAATATTAAGTCAAATAATGTCTTCTATTAATAGAACAGTAGTCGAAGATACATCGTGGGATGAATTCAGTATACCTAATAAGGTTCCTATGTTCATTAAAACTTCCAATCAACTATCTGTTAATACAAAATCAATTAATAAAAAAGAAGAAAAGAAACAAATTGAAAGATCGGAAGAAACAGTAGAGGAATCAATGGTAAAAGAGTTCAAAATAAGGGATATATATGATTGGGATGACTCTATTATTGACGAGTATAATAATAAATTGTTCCGAATGATGTCCTTACTTCAAATTATCGCAAAATCCCTTCCTTGCTTTGAACATCTTTTGAAAAAAAATGAAAAGAGTGAACTGATTCGCTTATTGTATACGCTACCAAACAGGATATTTATGTTTTGGTGCAACTTTATTGAGAAACACTACGAAGACATCATAAAAGAATTAAAAACACATCCATATTTTACAACAAAGAAACCTCAAATGAGAGAAAGTGACATTGATCTAAAAGTGAGGTCATCATTTGCACTATATTCAATGGATTTACTATTGAACCTTTACTATATTCCCGTTTTGAATGCTGCCGGAAAAAACACTGTACAATTTTTGAACAGCGTTGAATTCTTCGACTATAGAGAAAACCCAACCTATCAATTAGAACATCTGATGTTTGTGGAGCAAATACAAGATTCAAATGAATTTGTATCATCTGCATTGGCTTTACAGAAAGATTATAACGAAAAAGTTTCTTCGTATCTTTTACAATGCATTGTTCGTCATGGGCTTATAACACGTAATGATACACGTGAAAATACAGACAGACTGGAAAGCAAATTCTTTCCTAAAGCAAAGAAGCCCCTTCTAATTGAAAGGGCTAAAGATAAATATTCAAAAAAGTAGTAACGTGCAAGTCCTGCCCTTGCTGGTCGTTATTCACTGGGTAAACGACCTATTCCCAAGTGAATTGAATGCATATCATCTCGCTACGCTGACGTTACTACATTATAAGTATACTCTATTGGTTGTGATTTTATTCATATAGTACTTGTTTTTCAAAAAACGGCTGCACCCGAAGGCACAGCCGTTGATCCTCAAATATAAACCATACACTCAAACACCGCTTCTCTCGCCATACTTATGAAGCAGTTTTCAAGACCGAGCATTTTCTCAGCATCATTTGCGAAAACAGCTTTCTGATAACAACTGTCGGTCTGCTTCCAAAGCTCCACCTGACGGGAGATAGCATCATTGACTTTCAGTTCTATATCATCGAGGTACTTCATGATCTTGCCCTCGTTGACAAGCCTGCGAAGCCTGTCGGGACAATGGCTGTCAGAGAAATGAAGATGATACCTGATGAAGTCGGTGTTGTAGGTCTTGCTCTCCTCGGTCTGCGTATCGGCGTTGAAGTGGGTGACGGTAACAGTGTTAGTGTCAAGCTTCCACAGCGGAACGTATTTCTTTTTCAGTGGGCTGTATGCGGTATGTTCGCTCTTGTATCTGCTCATAACTCACACCTCCTCATTTCCGCTGAAATAAGACAGCAGGCTTTCCTTGTTGACGAGATACTTGCCACGGACACCCTCACCTGTTCGGAACGCTTTGATCTTGCCTTGTGCTATTAGCATACGGATAGAATGCTCGGAGATACCTTCGATCAGCGCGGTACACTCCTTGATAGTCAGCATTCTGACCGACTGTGCAGGAGCTTTGACAGGCTTTGATGATGTTGCAGGCTGTTCCTGCACTTCTTCCCCGGCGGTCAGTTGAAGCAAGAGGTTAATGATTGTGTTTACGATCTCACGTTTTTCTGCTATTGTCATAATGATTTTCCTTTCGTGGGCGGAGTTCTCAAAGGCTCTCACCACAGTTCTCAAATTTAGTACAGAGATATGCAATAGCGTGGTCAATTAAGGTCAAGTAGTGGTCAACTTGGTTACAAGAGGACGGCAGAGACTTTGAAATCCAGCAGAACCGCAGTTCTTGTAACTCAATCCAAACGCCGTATTTACGACATTTTCTAAAGATAATAATAATTTAATGCAAGATGCCTGAATACCCGTTCCGGGTTAGTTGAACATTCGGGGTTAACTCAAAGAGATAATCACTGCCCTATACATCGGATTTTATCGGATGTGGGCTTTAAGATTTACTCGTATCGGATGCGAGACAATTTAATGACAACTACCCTCTCCGAGATTTCGGGGAGGGTTTTGTGTTACCGGAGCGTGATTTTCTTGACTTTTGGGCTGTTTTATAGTATTATTAATTAGATAAACGTATATCATCAAGGGTGAAACACAATGGATATAAAAATAACACCGTCAAAGCTCAGCGGAAAGCTGATAGTGCCGCCGTCAAAGAGCATTTCTCACAGGATGCTTATATGTGCGGCTTTTTGCGACGGTACGACGCATATAGATAACCTGCTTGAGTGCATGGATCTGCACGCAACAATAAACGCATTGACGGCACTCGGCGCAAAAATAAACGGCAAAGACGGCAGTTATGACATTACGGGAATAACCACTCCCTCAAAAAAAGCCGCAGTGGATTGCTTTGAAAGCGGCTCAACGCTAAGATTTATGATACCGATATTCTCAGCTTTCGGCTGTGAAGCGGAATTTACGGGCAGAGGAAAACTCCCCGAAAGACCTATAACGCCGCTGATTGAGCCTATGACGGAAAACGGCGCTGTGTTCGAAACGCTTTCGATGCCGTACAGGGTCAAGGGCAGGCTGAACGGCGGAAAGTATTATATTGACGGAAGTGTTTCATCGCAGTTTATAACAGGGCTTCTGTTTGCACTCTCTGTACTTTCAAAGGACAGCGAGATAATTCTTACTACCCGTCTTGAGTCAAAGCCTTATGTCAATATTACAATAGATTGCATGAAGCAGTTCGGGGTCGGTGTTTGCAAAACAGAGAACGGTTATTTTATAAAAGGCGGTCAGAAGTATCAGCCGCATAATTGCACGGTGGAGGCCGATATGTCGCAGAGTGCGTTTTTTCTTGCGGCAAACTGTGCAGGCTCGGATATAGAGCTTACAAATCTCAACCTGAACAGCGTGCAGGGTGATAAGGCTATAGTTGACATTGCCGAAAAATTCAGAAACGGCGGTGATCTGTCGGTAATAGACGCATCTGATATTCCCGACCTTGTTCCTGCGATTGCGGTGATGATGAGCTTCTGGGAAAAGCCGTGCAGGATAATCAACTGCGAGAGATTACGCATCAAGGAATGCGACCGTCTTGCCGCCACCACAGAGCTTATAAACGATTTAGGCGGTAAAGCAATTTCTACGGAAAACAGCATTGAAATATTCCCTGTTGAAGCGTTCAAGGGCGGTACGGTACGCAATTATAACGATCACAGGATAGCAATGGCAGGCGCTGTTGCGGCTACAAGATCAACAGGCGAGGTAATTATAAAAGGCGCAGAATGCACAAACAAATCCTATCCGGGATTTTTTGATGATTTCAGGGCGCTCGGAGGTATAGCAGATGTCATCAGCGTTTAAATTCGGAGAGCTTTCGGTTTCAATATTCGGCGAATCGCACGGAAAGGCTATCGGTGTTGTTATAGACGGGCTTCCGGGCGGAATCGGAATCGACTTTGACGCTGTGCTTGACTTTATGGCAAGACGTGCGCCGAAGAAAGACGGCACAAGCACAATGCGCAGTGAGAAGGATTTCCCGAATGTAGTATCGGGAATGGTGGACGGTGTGCTGACAGGCACTCCCCTTTGCGCTGTGATACAGAATACAGATCAGCATTCGGCTGATTATAAGAGCGTGAGCCACCTTGCACGACCCGGTCACGCCGATTATACGGGATATGTGCGTTATAACGGCAGTAACGATCTGCGTGGCGGTGGACATTTTTCGGGAAGAATTACCGCACCGCTGGTTTTTGCGGGAGCGATAGCATCGCAGATACTCGAAAGCAAGGGGATAACCACAGGGGCGCATATCCTGTCGATAATGGACGCAGGCGATGAACGCTTTGACCCTGTGAACGTGAATGCCGAGCAATTAAAGCAGGTCAGAAGCCGCTATCTTCCGCTTATCAATACTAACGTTGAACAGCAGATGAGAGATGTTATATCAAGTGCGGCGGCAAAGCTCGATTCGGTAGGCGGAATTATCGAATATGCGGCGGTCGGACTTCCTGCAGGCATCGGCTCGCCTATGTTCGACGGCATCGAAAACAGGATTTCACAAGCGGTATTCGGCGTGCCTGCTGTCAAGGGCATTGAATTCGGCGCAGGCTTTGATGTTGCGAATATGTACGGCAGTAACAACAATGACGAGTTCTGCATTGAAAATGGCGAAATCAGGACAAGGACGAATAACCACGGAGGCATTTTAGGCGGTATCACAAGCGGTATGCCTATAGTATTCCGTGTTGCGATGAAGCCTACCCCGTCAATCGCCCGTCCGCAGAAAACAGTTGATTATACCACTATGACGGAAGAAACGCTGGGTATCAAGGGCAGGCACGATCCCTGCATCGTTCCGAGGGCTGTACCCTGCATTGAGTCGGCGGCAAACCTTGCGATTTTATCTTATGTTATCTGACGTTCTTATCTGAAAGGAGGAGCAATATGAGTATACCGGTCCCTAAATACACACTCTATGACCGCAAGGACATTGAGGTGCTTGTGGCATATATTCTGTACAAGGTCGGCAGTATCACAAAAGACGAGCTTATGCGATGCACGGTCGACCACGATTTTGTAATGTATTTTGATCTTATCTGCTGTCTTTTCGATATGGAGGATAAGGGTCTTATAATCTGCGAAAAAGCCGGCAATGACGAAACCTGTCTGCCAACGGCGAAGAGCGAATATCTCGCTATCGAGCTTGCTTACACTATTCCCCTTTCGATAAGGGAGGACACAATATACTACGCAAAGAAAATCACTTCACATTCACGGCTCGAAAAAACCGTCAAGACAGAGATAGTAAAGGTCGAGCAAGGCGGCTATCAGCTTTGCATACGGTTTATAAACGAGATGGGCGGAACGGATCTTATGGAGCTTAAAATCTACGCTCCGACAAAGGAAAGCGCCGAACAGATGGAAAAGAGGGTTTTCGACAATCCTGTGGGTGCGTACAGAAACGTACTGAATTCATTTATTCAAGGGTATCTCACCGTATCGGAAAAGGAGATACAGGAAGTGCTTGATGATACGAAGATTTAAATAATTAAACTGCATATAAAACAGCGTCCGTGTGGCTTTACACGGGCGCTGTTTTTATAATCCTACTTGTTACCGCAACAACCGGGCGAACACATACCCTTGTACATTTCGATTTTCCTGTCAAGGCGGGAAAGCGTACTCTGCATTTCTTCAATCCTGCTTATAAGTGCCTCACGCTGTTCGATGAGTATCGCCATACGGGCTTCTGCGGTAGAGTCGCCCTCTTTGAAAAGCGTCATATATTCTATAAGTGCCTCAATGGGAAGTCCTGCGTTACGCATACACTTGATAAACTCTACGGATTTGCAGGAATTCTCGTCATAGTCACGCAGACCGCTCTTTGTTCTCGGAACAGGGGGCAGTAAGCCGATACGTTCATAGTAGCGGAGCGTGTCGGTTGAAATATCGTACTTTTTGCTGACTTCTGAAATAGTCATAATATATCACGTCCTTTCGGTGCTTCTATATTATCACATGGAGTCAACTCCATGTCAAGAAGGGAAAAAGAAAAACTGCCGAAAGATCGGCAGTTTTCAAAAATTATGCTTTGATATTCAGAACGTGTCCTGTTACTCCGGCAGGCGGAATATCGGCGCTGTTGATAAGATCAACTACCTCTGCCCCGCTTTGCTCGATGCTGTCGATGCTCTTTGACAGCATTGCTGTGGAAACGCTCTGTGCTACGTTTGCCTGTGCCATACTGACAGACATACTCGCAATGTAAGAAGTAAGATCCATAAAAAGACCTCCTTTAAGCTATCAATCGGTAATGATAGTCTTTTCTCTTATCTCTTTTTCTACCATATCGCAGAAGTCGGCTACCGACATTGTACCGATATCGCCACGCTTGCGGCAACGGATAGAAACGTTTTCTGTTTCAACCTCCTTATCGCCTATAACAAGCATATAAGGAATCTTCTGAAGCTGTGCTTCACGAATCTTAAAGCCTATCTTCTCGCTTCTGCCGTCAACCTCTACTCTTATGCCACGCTTCTTAAGCTCTGCGGCAACCTTTGATGTAAACTCGTTGTGACGGTCGGCAATAGGCTAAGCTCAACCTGTACGGGAGCAAGCCATATCGGGAACGCACCTGCAAAATGTTCGGTCAGGATACCGATAAATCTTTCGATAGAGCCGAATACAACACGGTGAATCATAATAGGTCTGTGCTTTTCGCCGTCCGCACCTGTGTATTCAAGTTCAAATCTCATAGGCAGCTGGAAGTCAAGCTGGATAGTACCGCACTGCCACGTTCTGCCGAGCGAGTCTTCAAGATGGAAGTCAATCTTAGGACCGTAGAATGCACCGTCGCCCTCGTTTACAACGTAAGGAAGTCCAAGACTGTCAAGAGCCTTACGCAGACCCTCTGTAGCCATATCCCAGTCTTCCTGACTGCCCATACTGTCTTCGGGCTGTGTTGAAAGCTCAACGTGATACTTGAATCCGAACAGCTTGTAAACCTCGTCAATAAGTCTTACAACGCCCTTTATCTCGTCCGTAATCTGATCGGGAGTCATAAAGATATGCGCATCGTCCTGTGTGAAGCATCTTACACGCATAAGGCCGTGAAGTGCGCCTGACTTTTCGTGACGGTGAACAAGTCGAGTTCGCCCATTCTAATAGGTAAATCTCTGTATGAACGGGGCTTTGACTTGTATACAAGTATTCCGCCCGGGCAGTTCATAGGCTTTATGGCAAACTCTGTATCGTCAATTACAGTAGTATACATATTCTCTTTGTAATGATCCCAGTGACCCGATGTTTCCCAAAGCTGACGGTTAAGCATTATAGGAGTGGAAATCTCAACATAGCCGTCACGGGTGTGTATCTGACGCCAGTAATCAATAAGAGTATTCTTGAGTGTCATACCCTTAGGTAAGAAGAACGGGAATCCGGGACCCTCGTCCATAATAGTGAACAGCTCAAGCTCCTTGCCGAGCTTTCTGTGGTCACGCTTCTTTGCTTCTTCAATCATATTGAGGTATGCCTCAAGCTCTGATGCCTTGGGGAATGCTGTGGCATAGATACGGGAGAGCATCTTGTTCTTTTCACTGCCTCTCCAGTAAGCGCCTGTGCAGCTTGTCAGCTTGAATGCCTTTACATAGCCTGTCGACATAAGGTGAGGACCTGCACATAAATCTGTGAATTCGCCCTGCTTATAGAAGGATATAGGCTCGTTCTTGCCTGCGTGTTCCTCGCAAAGCTCGACCTTGTAAGGCTCGTCAATCTCCTTGAGATACTTAATAGCATCTGCAGGAGCCATTTCAAACTGTTCGAGCTTTAAATCTTCCTTTACTATCTTCTTCATCTCTGCTTCGATAGCCTCGAGATCTTCAGGCATAAGGGAGTATCTTTATCAAAATCGTAATAGAATCCGTTATCTATAGCAGGACCTATCGCCAGCTTTACCTCAGGGTAAAGTCTTTTGACAGCCTGTGCCAGAATGTGAGATGCAGTGTGACGGAACGCTTTCTTACCGTCTTCATCGTCAAATGTAAGTATTTCAAGTGTGCAATCGCTGTCAATTACAGTACGCAGATCCTTGATCTCGCCGTCAATCTTTGCAACACAAGCCGCCTTTGCAAGACGAGGGCTTATTTCCTTTGCAACGTCAAATACGGAACAAGCACTTTCAAGTTCCTTTACGCTGCCGTCTTTCAGTGTAACTTTTATCATTGTTTTTCCTCCGTTAAGCCGCCATACGAGAGCGGTCTTTAGTAGTGTATAAAAACACAAGTTAATTATAACACCGCAATAACAAAATGTCAAACAGTTTTGAAAACAACATCAATATTTGCCTTGCGTGCCTGTGAGTGCTGAAATTTTCTTTCTATCCTGTAAAGCCTGCCGTCTTTGACAAACCTTGCGCCCGTCTGACGAAAATGAAAGTCGATGCCTGCATCTATGCACTGCTCTCTGATGCTGAGAATCCAGTCATAATTACATTCTCTCGCTTCATTTCCGGATTCGCCGCCGACAACCACCTCGGTTATCTGCGACTTGTCGAGATACGGGCTTAAATCAATATGTTCGAGCAAAGGCTCGCATATGATCGACTTGTGTTTTATCGGGGCTTCAAGAAAAATCGGCAGGCGAAAATCTGCCATTTTCTGATTTTCACAGGTACAGCAGATATGAACATTGTCGTATCCCTCGCCCCAATCGGCAGGGGTACACTTTGAAAATCTGTGGATACGCTTTGTGATTATCAGAAATGTTACCTCAGGACGCTGTCTTATCATCTGCCAGCACTCATCACGCCATTTATCTGCCTCGTCAAGAAAGAAGTCGGAGGTGAAACAGGTATAAATGATATTGCCGTCCGGAACCATTTTATAATTACCGTATTTATAACGCTCGGCAGGAGCGTAAAACGTTTTGTTTTTCACTACTGCCGTGCTGTCTATATCGTATTGTGCGTCACGTCTGTAGACGTAACAGTTTTTACATCCGTCGCTGATTTTCCTGCAACCGTGCCACGGATTCCATGTATCGTTCATAATTTCAAATCAAGGTGAACGTTATACTATTTCAAGTATCATAGTGTTGAGCTTCTCACAGAATTTATCGTCCAGTGTTACGGGCGTTTCTGTACCGTCAGACATACGCTTGAGCTTTGCGGATTTGGTATTCATCTCATCGCCGCCTATTACCATACAGTAGGTAGCGCCGATTTTATTTGCGTACTTCATCTGTGCCTTGAAGCTTCTGCCGGAAATATCACACTCAGCCCAGAAGCCTTCCTCACGGAGCTTCTGAACAAGTTCCATTGCGTATATGCTTGTTTCATCGTCAAATGAAGCTATATAAAGGTCGCACTTCTTTTCAGGCTCAAATTCCAGCTTCTGATTTTCCATTACCATTATGATACGCTCAAGACCCATAGCGAATCCGAGTCCGGGAACGCTGTTTCCGCCTATTTCTTCTACAAGTCCGTTGTATCTGCCGCCTGCACATACAGCGCCCTGCGAACCGATCTCATTCGAGATAAACTCAAATACGGTATTTGTGTAGTAGTCAAGCCCACGCACTATCAGAGGATTTACGGTATAGGATACTCCGAGTACATCAAGACGTTTCTTTACATTTTCGAAGTGTTCCCTGCAATCATCGCAAAGATAATCAAGTATCATGGGAGCGTCCTTCTTGAAGCTGCTGCATATCTCGCTCTTGCAGTCGAGCAATCGCATAGGATTGCGGTCAAGTCTTTCAAGGCAGGTGCCGCAAAGCTGATCCTTATACTGAGAATAATATTCCTTCAGCGCCTTGTGGTATTCCGCACGGCATTTAGGACAGCCTATGCTGTTTATCTCAAGGCTTATGTTCTTTACGCCAAGACTTTTGATAATGTCATTTGCAAGTGCGATAACTTCAGCATCTGCCGCAGGCGAAGCAGTGCCGAAATATTCGATTCCGACCTGATTGAATTCACGAAGGCGGCCGCTCTGCGGAGCTTCATATCTGAAGCAGCGTGTGAAATAATATGTTTTAAGCGGAAGCACATCATTAAGAAGTCCGTTTTCGATAACGGCACGGACAGTGCCTGCTGTACCCTCAGGCTTCAGCGTTATGCTTCTGCCCTTCTTATCGTTGAAGGTGTACATTTCCTTCTGTACAACGTCAGTAGTGCCGCCTACTCCTCGCTGGAAAAGCTCGGTGTGCTCAAACGTAGGAGTACGAATCTCCTTACAGCCGTATGCCTCTGCTACATTTCTTGCAATTTTCTCAACAGTGTGCCACTTATATATTTCCTTTGGCAGTTTATCTTCTGTTCCTCTGGGTTTTTTGGTTACTAACTCCATCTTTTTGTTGTTCCTTTCGTTTTTCTGCATAAAAAAGGCGTACATAAGTACGCCTGCATAATTACTTTATCCTCTGACAATTTCACGCCAGTCAAGATCGCCTCTTTCAAGAGCGTGAATAAGCGCTTCAGCTGTAGCTATATTCGTAGCAAGCGGAATATTATGAACGTCGCAAAGACGCAAAAGATTCATTTCATTAGGCTCGTACGCTTTAGCATTTAAAGGGTCTCTGAAGAAAATCAGTACATCTATTTCATTACATGAAATTCGTGCGGCTATCTGCTGATCTCCCCCCTGAGATCCGCTGAGATAACGCTGAATATGAAGCCCTGTTGCCTCTGATACGAGCTTGCCGGTAGTACCGGTAGCGCATAGATTATGTCGGCTCAGTACGCCGCAATACGCTATACAGAACTGAACCATCAATTCCTTCTTTGAATCATGAGCAATTAGTGCAATATTCATATTATACCTCTTTTTCTTAACTTTTCGTACCGTCCCTGATGTTATCAGTTGATATTGATAGTAAGCGGTACATCTTCCCCAAGTATTCTCCTTGCGATAGCGGCATAAGCCTTAGCACCGGGACAAGTCGGAGGTAAAGGCATACCCTTTGCTCCGCACACCTTGATATTGTTGTCCTCAGGCACAACGCCAAGAAGCTGTATACCTACAGAGTCCATAACTTCATCAAGGTCGTAGAGGATTTCTTCGTCCTTGAAGTTCTGGCTTACCTTATTTATGATAAGTCTTTGATTTGTACAGTTCTTAACATATAAGAAGTCAGAAAGAATAGCACCGTCACGGACACATACTGTATCGGGCGTAGTAACCATAAGTATCAGTTCAGCCGCCTTGATAACGCTGAACACCGAGCTTCCTACACCTGCCGTGTCGATGATTATGTAATCGAAATGCTGACGCATTTCTTCGCAAACACCCATAATCTTTTCGGGATTTATGTCCATGAACGGGTTTCTCGTAGCACAGACAAGATATAAGTTCTCTACTGTTTCAACCTTTGTTGTTGCAGTAAGAATGTCTATCTTTCCTTCAAGGTACTCACCTATATCATGCTTTACCTTATCCTTGATGCCGAGCATTATATCAAGACATCTTAATCCGAAGTCGAGCTCAACGAGAAGTGTTCTTTTGCCTAATGCGGCTAATCCACGGGCAACGTTTGCCGAAGTGGTGGATTTACCTGTTCCGCCCTTACCTGCGGTTACTGCTATAATCTGTGACATAAAATTCGCTCTCCTTGCGCTGATACGCATAATTTGCTTATCATTGTTCTAATTGTTATTATTGTACCATAAAAGCGAGCATAAATAAAGACTTTTAAGTGAAAAAAATCAAAATTTGTTAAATCAATATGTTTTACGCTCGCTTTTTTGTGCATACTGCATAATAATTGTCAGTTGGTTGTACTGCCTGAGGTATCTGAATTGTTTTTATCAGCCTCTCCCCTTGCAGGTCTTCCCGGAGTGTTGGTACTCTGACCGCCCCACGGAAGAATAATATCGCCCTTTTCGTTTGTAACCGGCTTATAGTTATTGTAGAAATATGACTCGATGATATTTCTAACCATAAGTCTGGAGAACTCGCCCTTTTCAAGAACGATACCAAAACATATCTGAGGGTCTTCTGCGGGATAATATCCGAGAATCGTTGAGTTGAACGTATCTGCGGTTACCTGAGGCGTACCTGTTTTTATCGCTACGCCGTAGGGCAGATCCGCAAGCTGTGTTATACCTGAGCCCATAGGCCACTGTACATCGTCCGCAACCATTATCATACCTTCACGCACTACCTGAAATATATGCTTATCGGCATCTATTTTATACGCTACAGTAGGCTCGGTTTTCTTTATTGTCTTTGTACCGTCATAGCTTGTGACGCTGTCAACGAGATACGGCTGATAGCGTGTGCCGTCGTTTGCGAGTGTAAGTGCTATCACGGCGAGATTAAGAGGTGTTACGGTCGTTTCGAGCTGTCCTATACCTGCCTGTATAGTCGAGCCGGGCGTCCATGTTCCGCCGAGCGATTCAATGTATTCGGGCGTACTCATATTGCCTGTCGCCCCGCCTATTTCAAGGTTGAGGTCCTGACCGACACCGAACCATCCTGCCACTTTTGCAAGATAATCAATGCCCATCTGACGAGCCATATCATAGAAATAGATATTACACGAATATCTCAGTGCGGTTCTTACCGTAACATCGCCGACAAAGCCCATGATACAACCGGGCTGATAGTCGTCGTAATATGTGTAGATACCGCCGCAGTAAACCTCCGTGTTCTCGTTGGCAATCCCCGAAACAAGTGCGGCGGTCGCCGTTATTGTCTTGAAGGCTGAGCCGGGACGATAAAGACCGTATATACATCTGTTGTATGTCGGATTCGGGTCTTTCGGATTATTGATAAGATCGATATAATTATTTATATCGTAGTTGGGATAGTTCGCCATTGCAAGAACGGCACCGGTCTTTGCGTCAAGTACAACTACGCCGCCTGCGTCTACCTTGTTTCCTCGTGTAGGATCGTTATTGTAATGGAGCCATTTTATATGATTTTCAAGAATCGCCTGAACATCATTCTGGAAATCGCTTTCTATAGTCAGCCTTACGGAATTGCCTGCCGTTGCCGCCTTTGTTATTTCGTCTGAAACCACCATACCAGATGAATCTCTTGTAATGGAGCGTATTCCGTTCTGACCTCTGAGAGTGCTTTCCATAGCGCTCTCGATGCCCCATTTACCCGTAGTATCGTTAAGGCTGTAGCCTTTATCGGACAATTCGGCATATTCATCCGCCGAAATAGCGCCTATTCTTCCGACCACCTGAGGAATGAAATCCTTGCCGTCATACTGACGTATAGCTTCTTCTATTATATCAATGCCGCCAAGCATAAAGCTCTGCTCTTTGAGTTCTATTACCGTCTGAACGGAAACATCCTCAGCCAAAGTATAACGGTTCTGATAAGAGAAATCACGGATAAGCATTTCATAGCGTACACCTGCAATGTACCTGCGCATTTCCTGTCCGTAAGAATCTGAAATCTCAAATTTTTCGTACAGTGCATTCATGCAGTTTTCCGCAGTCGCATAAACTCCCAGCTCCAGCTTTGAACGCAGCGTATCTATTTCGTCATCATCGCCCGTAAATTTATAAGGCGTAGTTTTGCTGACGGGAAGAGTATCTATCCACTTCTGATCGTTATTCTGAAGTATTTTCAGCGTTTTTGCAATGACATCGTTTTCTGTGCCTGATTTAAAGAACGCCTTCTGCACAATTATCTTATATACCAGTCTGTTGGTATTTACTACCTTGCCATCCTTGGTAAAAATCTGACCTCGTGCCGCCTGCACAGTCTGATTTGCCGTATATGTGTTTGCTGTCTGGTCTTTATAATACTCACCGTCAACTATCTGTATCTGCAAAAGCTCAATAGTGCAGGCAAAGGATAATATCACAACAACAAGTACAAAAACCAGATTTCTTATCTGTCTGCTAAGTTTGCTCACTCCGCCCTCCGTTAATATCTTACTTTGTCTTCATCGTCTTCGACATCTTCAAAAGCGGTCAGAATATCATCGGTATTATTTTCGACTCCCAGTTTTTTGTTTATCTGTCTGATTATCAAATAAAGCGGTGCGGACAGAATTACGGTCGCTATTAAAGCGGGAAGCACATAATTAATCAGCACTACATCAATGTCGGGGTTTCTCCATATTATATATTTGAATAAAAGCTCCGCAGACTGCACCAGAATAATTGCGGTCAGATTCATCCAGAGAAAGTTCAGAATATTTCTGTGAATAAGGTTTACAACAAGCAGAGTAACAAAAAGGCAACACGGCATCAGCCAAATCGACGTAAAGCCGAACAGCGAGCCCATCGCAAGATCGTGCATCATCCCTGCAAAAGCCGCAAAGACAACACCGCTCAGTTCTTCGCTGAAAAACGACACAGCCACAGCTGTCGTAAGCGTAAGATAGGGCTGCCATGACGCAAACGGCATAGTCACTTCAATTGTGTATGACACCAGCAAAACAAGTGAAAAAAGCACCCACTTTGCAATACTTTTATAAATCTCTCTGCGTGTCATGGCAGAATATCTGAGAATTCTGAATTTCATCAGTCAACAACACCCTGCCCTTTGAAATCAGTTATTACAACACAATCGGTTATTGTACGGACATCGACAGCAGGCTTTATAACCGCATGAACGGAAAGTCCGTTTTCGTCATCATATACCTTTTCGACAGTTCCTATAAGAAGATTTCCCGGGAAAACAACACCGGCAACGGATTTTACTATCTCGCCCTTCTTGATGCCGCTATCCTTAGTGATATAGCTCATAAGGCAATTACCCTCATTGGCATTCTTTATATCGTTGTCAAGTATACCGGTGACCTTGCTGTCAAAGGTCATTACACCAACGTTTATCTCATCTGAGAGTATGGTAGATACCTTTGCGTAATTTGGTGCTATTTCGCTCACCATACCTATAAGTCCGTTTGAAGTCATTACGGGGTCGTAAAGTGAAATTCCGTCATCAGAGCCTCTGTCGATAGTGAAGCCTGCATACGCATCATTAGAATTATGTGCGATTATATTACAGGGTGCGGAAAATTCAAAATCGGAGTTTTCTTCTTTTATCTTCAGTATTTCTTTAAGCTGATCGTTCTCGTGCTTGACATTTTCAAGCTCGATTATCTGACGGTATTGTTCGTTGAGCTTGTCTTTAAGCTCCTCGTTCTCGGACTTATATCTGTCTGCATTTGCGAATTTGTCCAAAGTGCCTTCGACCCACTGCGATACGGCATTTGAAACAGAAACAAAAGGCTTTGCTATTGTTGACAGCACATTTTCGGGGAAGGTAGAAAAACCGCCCGAAACTGCAGCATAAATAACAACGCCAAGCACCAATGCAAAAACGCAAACTATTATTTTGAATTTAAAGCCTTTAAAAAAGTCACGCATACAATACCTTTCAGTGCTGTCTGAATACGTTTATATAACACATTATGACTAACTGTAAAAAACAGTTAGTCATAAGCACTATATTTTCGGATAATCAATATCTTGTATCGTCGTCTGTGAGAACGTCAATCAGCTTATCAATGTTCTCAAGAACCTTACCTGTACCGTCAGCCACGCAGTCAAGGGGTCTTTCGGCAACCTTTACCGGCATACCGGTTTCGGCGTGGATAAGAAGATCAAGACCTTTAAGCAGTGCGCCGCCGCCTGCAAGCATTATTCCCTGATCTATTATATCTGCGGCAAGCTCCGGAGGCGTCTTTTCAAGAGTTACCTTTATTGCCTCAATTACATGGCTGAGAGGCTCTGAAAGCGCTTCTCTTATCTCTTCGGATGTTACGGTAATGTTTTCGGGTAAACCGTTCAGAAGGTTTCTGCCCTTTATATCCATTGAAGGCTCATTGTCCGCATAGGGATATGCAGAGCCTATTGCAATCTTTATATTCTCGGCTGTTCTTTCACCGATGAGAAGGTTATATTTCTTCTTGATGTAGTTTATGATAGAAGAATCGAACTCATCGCCTGCTACTCTTACGGAACGTGATGTTACAATACCGCCGAGCGAAATAACCGCTACTTCGCTGTGCCGCCGCCGCTGTCAACTATCATACTGCCTGTAGGCTCGGCTACCGGAAGTCCTGCGCCTATAGCGGCCGCCATAGGTTCTTCAATGATAGAAACACGCTTTGCGCCTGCGTTCTGTGTTGCCTCTTTTACCGCTCTGCGTTCAACGGCGGTAACGCCCGAAGGAATGCAGATGATAACTCTTACTCTTGAGCCTGCAAAAGCTCTGCCTTTAAGAGCTTTTCTGATAAACTCCTGAAGCATACTTGTTGTCATATCAAAATCAGCGATAACGCCGTCCTTAAGAGGTCTTACAGCTACTATAGAGCCGGGTGTACGGCCTATAACGTCCTTAGCCTCCTGACCGACATAACGCACTCTGTCCATCTTCACATCAACTGCAACAACGCTGGGCTCTCTTATTATAATGCCCTTTCCTCTCATATAAACAAGCGTGTTGGCTGTACCTAAGTCTATACCTATATCTTTTGAAAACATTCGTCAAACCTCCGGGTGTTTCGTATTTACAATTCGATATTTATTATACCACTTTTTGAAAAAGCATACAACAAAAATGCCGAATTAAATATTCATAAATAATCGTCCGATTTTATCGGATATTTATGCAATTTGCATTACATCCGACCTGTAGAGCCGAATCCGCCCGTGCCACGCTCTGTATCATCCAGTTCATCGCACAATCCGTACTCGCATAGATCCACAGGCATTATGACAAGCTGAGCGATACGCTCTCCGTTTTTAACGGTATACGGCTCATCGGAATGATTTATAACGGAAATCTTTACCTCTCCTCTGTAGTCACTGTCGATAACGCCGACGCAGTTTGCAAGCGAAACACCGAATTTTGAGGAAAGTCCGCTCCTTGCGAACACAAACCGCCGTATCCTGTCGGTACAGCAATCGCAAGTCCCGTCGGTATCAGCTTCCTGTCGCCCGGCATCAGCACAACATCGTCATCTATGCAGGCGCATAAATCCGCACCTGCGCTTGTCGCAGTAGCACGCTCAGGTAACTTTGCCTTGCTGTTCAGCTTTTTCACTTTTATGAACATTATTGAACTCCTCTGTAGTATAATCCTCTTGTGAGCTTTCCGTCCGGCTTTATATCGTCAAGATACATTTCAAGCACTTCTCCCGTATCGGTTTCGTCTGTGAATTTAAGCAATACGAAATCGAACTTTGCAAGCTCAGATTGTCTGTCACTGAGATACAGCTTGTCGGGATTCAATATCTCGACAGTGTTCTCACTGCACATACACGGCATATTATTTCCCTGCCTGTCGGTTATATAATGCGGACAATCCGCTCTTTTGTTTTTTCCGCAGGGTTTACCGTTGCTTATCGGACATCTTCTCGTTATCATAAGAGGAAGTCTGCCGTAGCCGACTATTCCCGTCTTTATCTCACTGTCTGCACAAAGTGACACCGCATCGCTCATAAGCAGTTCAAACGAAAGTGCGGTATCGCTAAGTCCCATTTTTTCGTACTCTCTGAGCGAATAGCGGTTTGTAATATTGAGTCTTGACATACCGTGCGCCTTCATACCGAGCTTTCTTGCTATTCCTATATGCGAAAGCGTATGAACGGCAATATGCTCGTATCCCTGTTTTTTCAGCAATGACAGCTTTTTCAATACATCGCTTTCACAATCGGCAAGAAATACCGGAGGAACAACGATTATTCTGAATTTATCAAGTGTAGCTTCGTCAAGCAGACCCATAGGAGCGTAAATATATGAATATTCATCCTCCTGAAGTACCTGCTCAAGCTGTAAGGCTGTATTTACCTCGCATCTGAATTCGGGGCGTATCTTCTTTCCGTCCTTACTGTCAAGCGGAATATAAGGCGATATTCTGTAATGATGAGAATTTTTTTCGAGTATCTTTCCGCTTACGTTTTCAATTGCTTTTCTTCTAAGCTCGTTAAGCTGAGCCGCCGAAACGGATAACCCGTCATCAACATTTACGGTGATATTTCCCGGAAAATATACGGTACCGCCAAGCTTACTGCACTGATTTTCAAGGTATTCCGCAGTAACCGCTCTGTTTACCGCCTTTTCGGGAATATCGCCTACAGCGGACGAACTTACGCCGCAAGCCGACAGCTTATAACTAACAGGCTGTCCGCTTTTTACGTTAACGGTAATATCGGCAGGAAAGCGTCTGAAAGGCTTATGATAATACTGTTTCATAGCGGAAAGCACCTTGGACGTTGCCGATGTAACATCGTCTTTAGTGCGGACACCCTGCATATTTTTGAAATCATCATCAAAATATCCGCTTGTAAATCCGCTTCTCGAAAAAACGTTTTTAAGCGATATAAGGTCGGGCGTACCGCCGTCAAGAGCCACCCTGCAGGCATTTACTGCACCTGCAACGTATTCCGGACGTTTCATTCTTCCCTCAATCTTGAACGAGGTGATACCTGCTTTCGCAAGTTCAGGCAATTTTTCCGTCAATGACAAATCCTTAAGCGACAGAATATTATGCCTGTCGCCGCTTGTAAATCAAGTCGGCACGGCTGAGCGCACAATCCTCTGTTACCGCTTCGTCCGCCGAGTACACTGCTCATATAGCACTGACCGCTTATGCAGACGCACAGCGCACCGTGTACGAAAAGCTCTGTTTCAATGTCGCAGCTTTCCGTTATTGCCTTTATCTGTGCAAGCGATAATTCCCTGCCCAGAACAACACGGGTAAATCCGAGCTCTTTCGCCATAATAGCGCCCTCGGGCGAATTGACCGTCATCTGCGTCGAAGCGTGTAAGGGAAGCTCCGGCACAATTTGTCGGGCAAGCCTTGCAACGCCCATATCCTGCACTATGAATGCGTCAACGTCCGCTTTTGCACAGTTTTCTATCGCTTTTGCAAGCAATGGTATCTCCCTGTCAAACACAAGGGTATTCAGCGTAACATACACCTTAACACCGCTGTAATGACAAAAACGTACCGCATCGCACAACTGCTCTGCGGTAAAGTTATCTGCATTTTTTCTTGCGGAGAAGTATTCTTCTCCGAGGTATACTGCGTCTGCACCGGCATTTACTGCCGCTGTCAGACTTTCCATTGCTCCGCACGGAGCTAAAATTTCACTCATAATGTCATCTGACCGTCGTTTACAATCTCGTTCATCTGTGCGCTAAGCTCGGCATATTTCTTTCTCAGTGCCGATAACTCATCGTTAAGGTCCTTGACCTCTGCGTTACGCTGATTTGCGTATTCATCAAAAGTCTTTTCGTATGTATCCACAGTGCCTTGCAGTTTATCGATCTGAGCCAGTAACAGCTCATCCTGACCGCTCTTTGAAACCAGATTTTCATGGTCTGTTCTCAGCTTTTCAAGCAATTCCTCTGTGTGTCTGTTCTTTTCTGTAAGTTCTGCCAGCCTTGATTTAAGCGCCTCGTTCTCAGCTGATGAAGAATCGGCATTTTTGCTTGAAGCTCTGAGCGTTTCGTTTTCCGCTTTCAACTCGTCAACTTGATTTTTCAGCTGTGCATTTTCGTTTTTCAATGCGTTATCCGCATTTTCCGCATTTTCGGAAAGCGCTGTGTTTTCGGCTGTAAGTTCATCTATGCGTGTGTTGAGCCGCTCGATTTCATCAGCACCGATCTCTGTGAGCGAATCCTTTTCCGCAGTAAGAGCGGTGACCTGCTCTTTCAGACTTTCGTTCTCGGATTTAAGTACAAGCATATCCGTTTCTGAGCCTCAACTCCCGCAAGCTGTTCTTTGAGTGCAGAAAGTTCACTTTGTGCCTCAGACGCAGTTATTCTAAGCGATGCAAGCTCAGTGTCAGAATCGGAAAGCTGTTTTTCAAGCTCCTCTGCTCTTTTTTCGCAGGCAAGAGATTTTGCCTGTATCTCCTGCGAAAGCTGCTGAGCCTTTATCACAACGTTTCTGTTATCGTAATTTTCATCGGCTATATCGAGCGCCGCAAGCATTACAATATCGGTAAGTGACATTGACGCCGCCATCGCACTCAGTTTATCTATCCTTTTCTGAAGATTCTCCGCAGTTTCGTACATTCTGTTCGGATCTTCGCTTTTCAAGTAAAAATCGTGTCCGCTTATAGATATTTTTACTTTTTCCATATACCCTCCGGGATTTATTTATAAAACTTATTTTTTGTTATCAATATTGCAACAATGACGGCAAGAATTACGGAAATCAGAACCGGGAACCATGTATACGGGAGCGGCAGATCCAGAACATTCATACCGTAAAAGCTGAATACCATAGTGGGTACGGACATTACTATCGTAATAACCGTAAGCACCTTCATTACAATATTCAGATTGTTTGATATTACGCTTGCGAATGCGTCCATTGTACCAGAAAGTATGTTTGAATAGATATTGCTCATCTCGATTGCCTGCTTTACTTCGATCAGTACGTCTTCAAGAAGTTCCTGATCTTCCTCGTACAGCTTTATTACTCTGCCTCTCAATATCTTTTCAAGCACTGTTTCGGTAGATTTAAGCGATGTTGAGAAATATACAAGTGATTTCTCAAGTCCGAGAAGCTGTATAAGCTCCTTGTTCTTCATTGATTTGTGCAGTTGCTGTTCAACATAGTTCGACAGCTTATCTATCTGCTTAAGATACAGGAGATACTTTCCTGCGATCCTTAGCAGCATATGGAATACAAATCTTGTTTTGAACTGGGTCTGTATGCCTTTTACTATGCCTTTTGTAAATTCGTCTATTATGATGTTTTCTTTAAGACAAACCGTTACAACGTGGCTGTCCGTTATAATGATACCCATAGGCATTGTGTAATAGCTTATCGTATCATCCTTATCCTGAACCTTTTCCGCAACAGGATAGTCAAGGACTATGAGCGTCTGACCGTCATCGCTTTCAATACGGGAGGTTTCTTCCTCATCGAGTGCAGAACGGATAAAATCACGGTCGATGTTCAGTTCCTCCTGAAGCGAGGAAATCTCAGTTTCTGTGGGTGCAACGGCAGATACCCAGCATCCAGGCTCCATTGTGTCAAGCTCAACAATTGTGTTTTCAACTGTCTTGTAATATTTAAGCATAACGTACCTCTTTTCTGCACAGGAAGCCGTTATGCGACGACTGCTGTGCCGTATTATTTTTCAGTTATTCGTTTCCCGCTGGGGTCCGCAGTCATCGTCTTTCACCTCTTTTGACAGTTTTATTGCATAACCGTATTTATTTTACCACACTTTTTACGGTTTGACAACAGTTTTCGTTTCGTTTTGAAAATTTTTTTCCTGCTCTTTTTTCTCCGCCTGAATACGACTGTAGATACATCCGCAGTAATTCTGCCGGTATAATCCGTACTGTGCAGAAAGCTCTATGGAACGCTTATATCCGTTGCGTTTTTTAAAATCAGAATAAAGATACGGTATTTTATATTCATCGCTGAGCCTGCCGCCAAGCTCGTTCAGCTTTGCGGCATTTTTATGAGGGCTTACCGAAAGCGTGGTACAGAAATACTCGAAGTCCAGTTCTTTTGCAAGCTTTGCCGTTTCTCTCAAGCGTATCTCATAGCACAAAAAGCACCTTTCCCCGCCTTCAGCGATATTCTCCATACCCTTTGCCATATCAAAGAATATCTGCGGGGAATAATCGCCGTCAATCATCTTCACGGGATACCTGAACGGCTTTTCGGCTATCAGACGTTTCAACTCGTTTTTACGCTTTTCGTATTCTTCCTTTTCGGTGATATTCGGATTGTAGAAAAACACGGTGATATTGAAATGCTCCGCAAGATATTCGAGTACATAACTACTGCACGGTGCACAGCAAGCGTGAAGCAGAAGCGTAGGCGCATGGTCGAGCGATGCGATTATCCTGTCCGTTTCAAGCTGATAATTAATCATCAGCCTTCACCAGCTTCTCATCCGCTATCTGACGGAGTTCGTCAAGAGAGCCCTCTTTGATATCACTTTCATTTATAATGAAAAGATATCCGTCATGAGTTACAATATAAGCGTTTGACTTATTGAAATCAACAGAAGCTACTGCTGTCCACTCGGCGACAGCCTTTGCCGCACCGCTGTTTTTAAGCACAATACTGCTTGCCGTTATCTCAATTGCGTCATATCCGTTCTTTGAATTGATATCAAAAATTTCCTTAGTGTACTTTTTAAGCGTTACCGAAAGAACAAGTCCTGTAGCAACTATAAGCAAAGTACAGATAACCGTAGCAAAGATAAACCACCACATCTGAGTGACTATAGCAAGAACTATTCCGACAGCTCCTATGAGCGCCATTGCGACAAGGTAGCATATTACATATACTTTTGACGCTTTGCTCTTGCCGAAAATATTGTACTTTACAAATTCACCGACATTTTCAGATGTATATTTAAGAACCGATTCTATCATCTTATACTCCCTTCATTGTAAGAGAAATACGTTTTTTGGCAGGGTCAATATCAAGCACCTTTACCTTTACAATATCCCCGACCTTTACAACCTCAAGAGGATGCTTTATATATTTGTCGCATATCTGCGAGATATGTACAAGACCGTCCTGATGAACTCCTACATCAACGAATACGCCGAAATCAATAACATTTCTAACTGTACCGTCAAGTATCATACCGGGCTTAAGACTGTTAATATCCGCCACATCAGTTCTCAGCAGGGGCGGCGGTAACTCATCTCTTGGATCTCTGCCGGGTTTAGCAAGCTCGTTTGTGATGTCAGCAAGCGTCATTTCACCTATTCCGAGTTCATCGGACAGCTTCTTTATGCCAATGGATTTTACCTGTTCCTTTATTGACGGAATACCGCCGGAAACATCTGCAAGCCTGAATCCGCACTTTTCAAGAAGTGCTTCTGCCGCCTTATAGCTTTCAGGGTGTACTGAGGTGTTGTCAAGCGGATATTTACCGCCGTGTATACGCATAAAGCCTGCGCACTGTTCGTAAGCCTTCTTGCCAAGCTTCGACACCTTCAAAAGCTCCTTACGGTTAGTGAACACACCGTTTTCTTCTCTGTATGTAACTATGTTCTTTGCAACGGCGGAATTGATCCTGCAACATATCCGAGAAGTGAAACCGAGGCGGTTTAAGATCCACGCCGACGCTGTTTACACTGTCCTCTACTACTCCGCCCAGAGCGTCCGACAGTTTTGCGGGCGGCATATCGTGCTGATACTGACCTACACCGATTGCTTTCGGGTCTATCTTAACAAGCTCTGCAAGCGGATCCTGAAGCCGTCTTGCGATAGATACGGCACTACGCAGTGAAACATCATATTCGGGGAATTCCTCAGCCGCCAGCTTGCTTGCCGAGTATACGCTTGCGCCTGCCTCGGATACGACCATATAGCTTACCTTTCGGTCAATCTTCTTTAAAAGATCTGCCATAAACACTTCACTCTCATGGCTTGCCGTACCGTTTCCTATAGCGATAATATCGACCTTGTGCTTTTCGATAAGGTTTTTGATTATCCTTTCCGCTCCTGCAATATCGCTCTTCGGGGGTGTCGGATACACTACCGATGTGTCAAGAACCTTGCCTGTAGCGTCAACAACGGCTACCTTACAGCCTGTTCTGTAGCCGGGATCGAAGCCGAGAGCAACGCTGTTCTTCACAGGCGGCTGCATAAGAAGCTGTCTTAGGTTGTCCGAAAATGTGTGTATACTGCTGTCACACGCTTTCTCGGTAAGCTCGTTTCTGAGACGTCTTTCAAGCGAAGGGTGGATAAGACGCTTGAAGCTGTCGTCACAAGCTGAGCGCACAAGCCGTCCGCAATCGTTTTCCGCTTTCACATACGCTCTGTAGATATGCTTCATAACATACTGTTCTTCCGGCTCAATGCTGACCTTTAGCACATCCTCACGTTCTCCTCTGTCAAGTGCGAGAAGTCTGTGCGGAGGTATCTTACACGCAAGCTCGCTGTAATCATAATAATTCTTATAAACGGTTTCAGCTTTTTCATCGGTGGCTTTTGATACTATCAGTGCATGACCGGTATACTCGGCATACAGCTTTTTGCGTAAATCCGCATCATCCGAAACCGTTTCTGAAATAATGTCCAATGCTCCGTTTATTGCATCGTCAACGGTTTCAACGCCCTTTTCTTCACTTATATATTTCTCTGCTTCGGCAGTGGGAGAAGCGAGCGTCTGAGCGAGTATGAAATCGGCAAGGGGCTGAAGTCCTTTTTCTTTTGCTATGCCTGCTCTTGTCTTACGCTTTGGCTTGAAGGGTCTGTAGATGTCCTCGACTTCAGCAAGCGTCTTTGCGTTTAAAAGATCCTGCGTAATCTTGTCGGTAAGATTTCCTCCGCTTTCGATAAGCGACTTTACTTCTTCTTTTCTGCTTTCAAGATTTCGAAGGTATGCAAGTCTTTCGCTGAGTTCTCGCAAAAGCTGATCGTCAAGTCCTCCCGTCATCTCTTTTCTGTAGCGAGAAATAAACGGGATCGTATTGCCGTCATCTATCAGCTTTACCGTGTTTTCTACCTGCGTATTTCTTATCTTGAATTCTTCCGCCAGCTGCTTTAAAATATCCATTGTTTATCTCCGTTTTCTCAGAATAATTTTCCTACGATTTCAAATACGGGTCCGTGCTGCCACAGGAACGTGCTTAGCTGTATTTCAAATCCCTCGCCCTGATTGCAGGCAAAGTCGATAGGCTTCATCTTGGGCAGACCGTATCCCGAAAGAAGATTCATAATAACGCCTGAATGCGTGATAACGGCGCTGATGTAACCTCGTTTGCCATCATATCTTTGAATATTTCTTCAAGACCTTCAAGGCATCTTAATGTAAAATGTCCGTAGCTTTCACCATTCGGAGGTGCGGCATCATATCCGCCCTTCAGCCATTCGAGATACTTTTCATCGCTCTGAAGCTCGGCTTGCGTTTTTCCTTCGTATTCCCCGAAGTCAAGCTCTGCTATACCGTCGATACGCTTAAGCAGACGTTCGGGATAAATAATGTCGGCGGTCTGCAAGCAACGCTTGAGAGGGCTGGAATAAACCTTCTGTACCTTAGGGTAAACGTCAAGAGCCGCAAGCGACGATATAGCATCTTCCCCCTCTTCGCAAAGCGGCAGATCCGTTGTTCCTATATATTTTCCTTCAAGATTTCCGCTTGTGATTCCGTGACGGATAAGATAAAGTCTGTAATTCTTCATTTTTTACTTCCTTTCGGTTGATTTTTACTGATAATTATGCCGATTACGGCGATTTTTGTTTTATTATAGAGTTATTACATAAAAAAGCACTTGATTTTTTGTATAAAATCACGCTTTACAATAGGGAATAACTCCGTTATAATATACTGTGTGAATATTGTCAGAATCAGAGAGGTTATATCGTATAATGAATACCGATTTTCCAAGAATACTTTCCCTGCTCCGCAAAGAACGTGGACTTACACAAAAACAGGTTGCTGCCGATCTTGGCATCGCTCAGGCACTCCTGTCACATTATGAAAAAGGCAAACGTGAATGTGGTCTTGAGTTCCTTGTAAAAGCGGCTGACTACTATAACGTTTCTACTGACTATCTGCTCGGTCGTTCGCCCGTTTCCAACGGCGGTATAATTACCGAAAGCGATATTCCCGACGGAAACTCGTCCGGTGATTCAAAATCGGGCGACATTATGCTTGCGCTTAACAAAAAGCTGATAACAAACAGTATTGAAGTGATTTTCTCGATTTTACAGAAAATCAAATCATCTAAACTCAGCAAGAGCGTTTCATCAATGCTCACTCTTTCCGTCTCAAAGCGTTCAGGATAACATATAATGCAAACAGAAAGAACGACGATAATCTTTTCGGCGTATCGCCCACTTCCGCACTTCATCTTATAGATTCTGCAATCTGCCTTGAAGTCGGTGCTGCCGCAGATGCCGCAAACGATGCAGACAACGCACCGTCAATAACGACAAATTCGATAGAAGCCGAATACGACAAGCAAGGAACAGCGCTTTTAAGCCTTATCAAGAACGCAGAAAAGCGTTTAGACCGTATAAATACAGATTAACACCACCGCAGAAAGGGACTTTATATGAAAAAAATCGTTTCCGTAATCATAGCGTTATCTGTGACAGTAACAGCCTTAGCTGTTATAATCGACAAGCTGTACAAAAAAGCACTGTCGGGAATTCCCTCAGCTACGGACAATTTCAGGTCCTGAGGTCTTTAAAGAAATCCGTAAGTAGCTTTGCGCATTCATCCTGCAAAACTCTGCTTCTAACCATCGGACGATGGTTGAACGGATAATCGAATATTTCCATGAGCGAGGCGCAAGCCCCGCCCTTTTCATCAAAAGCACCGTAAACCAGCCTTTTTATGCGGGAATTGATTATAGCGCCTGCACACATGGACAAGGTTCAAGAGTAACATATAATGTACATTCCGCAAGCCGCCACGAGTTCATAGCTTTGGCGGCTTGTTCTATTGCAATTATCTCCGCATGAGCTGTCGGCATCTGCTCGGCTTCACGCATATTATACCCTTCACCGATTATTCTCCCGTCCTTGTCAACTACGATAGCACCTACAGGACACTCACCTTTTTCCGCCGCCTTTTTTGCGAGTTCGATACAGAGAGTCATATATTCTTCATCAGCAGTCACAGTAACACCTCCGGAATATAATCATACGATTTTAATTATACTACAAAAAGAGTTTAAAATCAATATTAAAAGTAATACTCTTTGAAAGTCCGGGTTCCTCGCTTGCGAGCATAAATTTCAATATGTGACAAATTTCTGAATAATTGACACACGGCAAGGAATAATATGTTTGCAGGATCAAAAACCGTTTCTTCAGAAAGGAATGACTATATAATGAAAGCTACGGGAATAGTAAGACGTATTGACGACCTCGGAAGAGTCGTTATACCTAAAGAGATAAGGCGAACAATGAGAATAAGAGAAGGCACACCGCTTGAAATATATACAAGTGTAGACGGAGAAGTAATTTTCCGTAAATACTCCCCTGTCGGAGAAATTTCAGGTACAGCGGATCAGTACGCAGATGTATTGTACAAAGTCGGAGGGATGCCTACAGTTATATGCGACCGTGACCACGTTATAGCCGCATCCGGCATTCAGAAAAAAGAAGTGCTTGAACGCAGGGTATCAAGCTCGCTTGAAGACCTTATCGAGCAAAGAAAATCTCTTTACCGTACAGCAGACGGTGTAAAAATGAACCCCATTGAAGGTGTAGATCGCTTTGCTGTTGCCTGTGCGCCGATAATGGCAGACGGAGATGTCAACGGAGCGGTCATCATGCTTCGGATAAGGAAAATTCGGCTGTTGACGAAAAAACAAAGGCTCTTGTCGAAGCCGCCGCAATGTATTTCGGAAAACAAATGGAAGATGTCTGAAAAAAGCTGTACCCACAGGCGAAATTATCGCTTGTGGGTATAATTTTGCTTATTTTCCGAACATCATATCAGCAAATTTAACTACATATTCGTTCCAGAATGTCATATCGTGACCGCCGCCGCTTTCAAGGTAAACGTGAGGTATATTGTTAGTGTCCAAAAACTTATGGAACTGCCTGTTGTTTTCAAGCAGAAAGTCCTCTGTGCCGCAAGCCATATATATCTGCGGTATTTTCTTATTCTCTTGTGAAAGCCGCTTTACAAGAATTTCAGGATTGTTATCGCTTGCGACAACTTCGTCAAGGTTTCCGAAGCATTCATGGTAGTATGCGTAATTTGCCACCCCATTGTCACCGCCGTCCTTCATACCTGCTATTTCATGAACAATAAGTGCGGATGACATTGCGCACACCTTACCGAATGTATCGGGATAAGTGAATGCAGTATGAAGCGCACCGAAGCCGCCCATTGAATATCCCATTATCGCAGTATCTTCTGCAGTCTGTGCAAGCCCGAATGTATTTCGTATATAGTCGATAAGCTCTTCACCGACATAAGTGCAATACTTATGCCCTGTAGATAATCCGTCAAGCCAGAATGAGTTTTCGCCGTGAGGAATCACTACGGCAAAATTGTATTTTTCCGAAATATATTCCGGTATCCAATTGTTGCCGTCCTGTGTGTAACCATGCAGAATGAACAGTGTTTTCATATTCTGCTTATCATAAACCCCACCATAATTGCGCTTATCATCGGGCATATACATTTTGAATGAAGTATAACGGTTGAGCGACCGTGAAAAGAAACGTATATCAATCTGCGACATAAAAATACCTCCTTCTAATATAAATATAATAACACATTTTATCTGTTACTATCAATCTAAAAGTCAGGTTGAACGCCAAAATCGTTATTTTCGAGTTATTTCAAAAGCACGGAAACGTATTTCCGTGCTTAAGTGTATATCTTATTTATATCTGTACAGCGAAATCTTCTCAAAGCCGTCAAGAAGATCATCTGTATAATCGAATGCCTTCGCAACACCCTTTGCAACACATTCAATAGGATCGTCCGCAACATAGCACGGTGCTCCGACTGCTTCGGTTACAAGATCCGTGAAGCCCTTGAGCATTGCTCCGCCGCCTGTCAGCACTATGCCGTTTGTCAAAATATCGCCTACAAGCTCGGGAGGAGTCTGCTCAAATACTTCCTTTATCTTATCGACTATCTCCATTACGCTGTCATGCAGAAAATCGTACATATCCTTATCACTGATTTCAACGCTTTCGGGAAGGCCTTTTATAAGATGTCTGCCCTTTACGGTTATTTTCACATCGCCTGTCGGATTATATACATTGGCGATTTCTTTTTTCGCCTGCTCTGCCGTCTTTTCACCGATAAGTATTTTGTATTTCATCGTAACGCCTCTTATGATGGCCGCATCAAACTTATTACCTGCCATCTTAAGCGAACAGCTTTTTACAATACCGTTGAACGAAACAACCGCAATATCAGCCGTTCCTCCGCCGACATCGACAACCATTGTGCCGTTAGGCTTTGAAATATCAATACCTGCACCGAGCAGTGCGGCAATAGGTTCTTCTATAATAAATACTTTTCTGGCACCGGCACAAAGCGCAGCCTCAACTACAGCTCTGTTTTCGACATCGGTAACAGACGAAGGGACACAAAGAATAATTCTCGGCTTAACAATTCGTCCGATAACCTTTCTGATAAATTCGATTATCATTGCTTCCGTCATCTCATTATCAGAGATAACACCGTCTTTGAGCGGTTTTACCGCAACAATATATTCGGGCGTTCTGCCTATCATTTTGTACGCTTCGTTTCCTACGGCAAGAACACAGTGTTTCTTTTTATCATAAGCAACAACAGACGGCTCATTGACAACGATGCCCTTGTTTCCAAGCGTAATTATAACATTCGCCGTGCCTAAATCAATTCCAATATCGGTAGCAGACATACTCTTAATCCTTTCCGTTTACAAATAATTATTTTCTATCAAAGCCAAAAGGCTATCCTTATCATTTTTGCAATTTCCGTTTACAACCTGTTCAAGCAGAAAATTGAGAGCCTTCCCGATTTCTTTACCCGTAAAGCCAAGCCGTGAAATATCGGAACCGTTGACTTTAAGCTGTTTAAGGCTCATAGGCGGTTCGTTTTGAAGAAACTCCCTCGTATGCTTTTCGATGCTGTCAAAAAGCGCTTTTTCGCCGAAATATGCAGGTGATTTTCCGCAGGTGTCATAATAATGTACCTTTATCAGTTTAAGAAAACGCTCCGCACCGTAACGTGCAACGCCTCTTCTTATACTGCGAATATCATCGTTAATAACTATACCATGATTTTCGATTAAAAACAATACCTCGTCTTTAATTTTATTGCTGAAACGCAATCTTTCAAGTATTTTTTCGGAAATTTTACAGCTGACATCGGCATGACCGTAAAAATGGCCTGCACCATCCTTCATAAAAAAGCTGTCAGGCTTGCCTATATCGTGCAAAAGCATTGTAAGGCGAGCTTCTACAGTAGGCTCAGCAGCAGCTACGGTAGCAACTATATGACCGTAAACCGTCTTATCGTGATACTTTGAATGCTGTTCAAAGCCTATGCACGGATACATCTCGGGAATAATCTCGCAGATAACATCGCTGTAATTACGGAGAATGTCATAGCAATCGCCGGTAAGTATTCCGCACAGCTCACTGTTTATCCGCTCCGCAGAAATAAATGAAAGCAGGAATTTCTGCCTGTGAATAGCGTCCGATGTTTCCTTATCAATGCTAAAACCATAGCGTGACGCAAAACGCAAGGCTCGGAGAATCCTTAATCCGTCCTCGTCAAAGCGTTTCATAGGATCTCCGACGCATCTTATAATGCCGTTTTTCAGGTCCTCTGCCCCGCCGTACAAATCGATCATACCGACCTTATCATTATACGCTATGGCATTGATCGTGAGATCCCTTCTTGCAAGATCATCGGCAAGATTCGGAGTAAATCCGACTTTTGAAGGATGGCGGTGATCGATATATTCGCCGTCAATTCTGTAAGTTGTGATTTCTACCGGATGCTTATTGATTATTACCGTTACGGTTCCATGCTTTAATCCGACCTTCAGCAAACGGTATCCGTCAAAAACTTCTATTATCTGTTCGGGCAGTGCAGATGTCGTTACATCATAGTCTTCCGGACATTGACCGAGCAGATAATCCCTTACACAGCCGCCGACGCAGTATGCTTCATACCCGTTGTTATTAAGTTTTTGTAATACCTCATAAACATATTCAGGAAGCTGCATAAAAAACCTCTCGAAAAGAATTATATAAAAACAATATCCGCTTGTGAAAGCGGATATCGTCTTATATAAGATGTTAAAATCTCAAATTATTCGTTGATAGCTGTAACTACGCCTGAACCAACAGTTCTGCCGCCTTCACGGATAGCGAAACGGAGACCTTCTTCGATAGCGATAGGAGTGATAAGCTCAACATCCATTGTTACGTTATCGCCGGGCATGCACATTTCCTTGTCAGCGGGAAGTGTGATAACGCCTGTAACGTCAGTTGTTCTGAAGAAGAACTGAGGTCTGTAGTTTGAGAAGAAAGGAGTATGACGTCCGCCTTCTTCTTTCTTTAATACGTAAACCTGACCCTTGAACTTCTTGTGGGGGTGGATTGAACCGGGCTTGCAGAGAACCTGACCACGCTCGATTTCGTTTCTCTGGATACCACGGAGAAGTGTACCGATGTTGTCACCTGCTTCAGCGAAGTCGAGGAGCTTACGGAACATTTCGATACCTGTTACAACTGTCTGCTTAGGCTCGTCTGTAAGACCTGTGATTTCAACTGTATCGTTGAGCTTGAGGATACCTCTCTCAACTCTACCTGTAGCAACTGTACCACGACCAGAAATTGTCATAGTATCCTCAACAGGCATAAGGAAGGGGAGATCAGACTTACGATCAGGAGTAGGAATGTAATCGTCAACTGCATTCATAAGCTCTATGATGCAAGCATATTCGGGAGCGTTGATGTCCTTGCTGGGGCAATCAAGAGCAACCTTAGCAGAACCACGGATAACGGGGATTTCATCACCGGGGAAGTCGTGCTCTGAAAGTGTCTCACGGATATCCATCTCAACGAGGTCGAGAAGCTCGGGATCGTCAACGTCATCGCACTTGTTGATGAATACAACGATTGCGGGAACGCCTACCTGGTGAGCGAGAAGGATGTGCTCCTTAGTCTGAGCCATAGGACCGTCTGTACCAGCAACAACGAGGATAGCGCCGTCCATCTGAGCAGCACCTGTGATCATGTTCTTTACATAGTCAGCATGGCCTGGGCAGTCAACGTGTGCATAGTGACGTTTTTCTGTCTCGTACTCAACGTGAGCTGTGTTAATTGTGATACCACGCTCTCTCTCTTCAGGAGCCTTATCGATGTTAGCGTAATCAACGAAGTCAGCGTCGCCTTCTAAGTTGAGAACCTTTGTAATTGCAGCTGTAAGTGTTGTTTTACCATGGTCAACGTGGCCGATTGTACCAATGTTTACATGGGGTTTATTTCTTTCGAATTTTTCTCTTGCCATTGGAAATTTCCTCCTTAAATATGGTAATTCATTGTAATTTACATTACAATAGATTTAATGCTATTGTACCAACAAATCAGCAAAAAATCAAGAGGTTTTTATAAAAAACCTAATATATTCAGCAAAAAGGATTAATTAGTCCTTCTTAGCTCTCTCGCTCATAATCTTTTCAGCAATGTTCTTCGGAACTTCTGCATAAGTATCAGGCTCCATTACATACTGACCACGGCCCTGTGTCTTAGAACGCATATCAGTAGCATAACCAAACATTTCTGAAAGCGGAACATGAGCTGTTACTCTCTGTGCACCGTTCTCTGCTTCCATGCTCTGGATCATACCACGACGAGAGTTAAGGTCGCCGATAACATCACCGAGGTATTCGTCAGGAACGATAACTGTAACCTTCATGATAGGCTCAAGGAGAACAGGATCAGCTTTTCTCATAGCCTCTTTGAATGCCATAGAACCGGCAATCTTAAATGCCATTTCTGATGAGTCAACCTCGTGGTAAATCCATCATAAAGCTCAACCTTAACGTCAACTACATTGTAACCTGCGAGTACACCGCTGAGCATTGCGCCCTGGATACCCTGGTCAACAGCAGGAATATATTCCTTAGGAATAGCACCGCCGACAATGTTATTAACGAATTCGTAGCCCTTGTCCTTGTTAGGGAATACATTAATCTTAACATGACCGTACTGACCCTTACCACCGCTCTGACGGGCGTACTTGGTATCCTGACGACAGCCTTGGTGATGGTCTCCTTGTAGGCGACCTGAGGAGCGCCGACATTCGCCTCGACCTTGTACTCACGGAGCAGGCGGTCGACGATGATCTCCAGATGGAGCTCGCCCATGCCGGCGATAATGGTCTGACCAGTTTCCTCGTCTGTCCAGGTACGGAAGGTCGGGTCTTCTTCTGCCAGCTTTGCCAGAGCGATACCCATCTTGTCCTGACCAGCCTTGGTCTTGGGCTCGATGGCAACGCGGATAACGGGCTCGGGGAACTTC
>ERZ859980.211-NODE-211-length-42576-cov-1.734884_pt1 | contig 42576 bp, 39 predicted proteins | sample MGYA00509984_ERZ859980 | MGnify/ENA primary metagenome ERZ859980 (study PRJEB30046, sample SAMN00715173) | human gut metagenome | study: EMG produced TPA metagenomics assembly of the A metagenome-wide association study of gut microbiota in type 2... | reverse complement strand
CCGGGTTTTCCACCCCTTTCTCTGTTTTCTACAACAAAAGGGGTGGGTTTACCGGCTTTTTCTTTTCTTGCTTCTTCGCAACCTGCCGGGTTTTCCACCCCTTTTAATATTTCTTCTTTAAAATGAGTGAAAATGTTAGTGAATTACACTTTATACACTCTATTCACCTACATTTTCCATATAGCTTGATAGTACATATAACTACATACTTTCTAAGTATTACATATAACTGCCCACTACTTCCTACAATTCTCTACTTCGTGCCAACATCCTGAAAGGTCTCACTCACGCAATTTTCCAACAAGTCTTTATTGCGTAACATCCTAACAAGTCTCTACTGTACGCCGGCTTCCAGCAAGCCTTTGCTGTCGCCAAATCGTCCTTCGTCTGTGCTTTCTCCAAGTACCACGCTAAGGCACTGATTGTCACCTTTCTTTGCAACAGACACAAGACACTTTCCTGCACTGTCAGTGGTTCCTGTTTTCATTCCCTGGCAATATTCATAATAATAATTTCCGCTTTTTAGAAGCAGTTGGTTTGTACTTGTCCATGTTTTGCCTAAAGTTTCTGATGTGAAGCTTGACTTCTCACATATACTGGCAATTGTTTCGTTACTGTATGCTTCCATTGCAATCTTCGACAAATCACTTGCTGACGTATACTGACCTTCTGCGTCATATCCGTCAGGTGTTGCAAAATGTGTATTTTCAAGATTCATATCACGCACATTTTTATTCATTTCAAGAACAAAACGCTCCACACATTGAGAAGGTGTAAAAGTTTTTCCTTCGTTTGCAATGTTGTCTTCAAAAATTGCTTTTCCCGTGGCGTTTGCCAAAATATACGCAGCATCATTTCCTGACGCAAGTAGCATTCCGTTAAGAAGTTCCTCTACTGTAACTACCTGCCCTTTTGCAAAACCTGCTTTACTTGAATCTGCTGCAATCATATATACTTCGTCACCAATCGTTACAACATCATTTAAATTCAAAGTCTGAAGCACTGTAAGTGCCGTCATTAATTTAGTTGTGCTAGCAGGTGCTCTTCTCTCATCTGCATTCTTTTGAACAAAATATCTTTACTTTTCACATCAACCAATATTGCCGACTTAGCACCCACTGTCTTATTTATTTCCTGGTTGCTTTCTTTATACTCTATTGGTTTCAGGCTGTAATCTGTCCATGGATTTTTTTCGCTAATCACATAATTATCGTGAATAAAATCCCTAACAACTGCTTCACTTTGCACCGCAGTTTTGGCCGGACCTATTGTTTTTGTTTTTTCTTCGCTGTTTACTCCCAAAAATACAATTCCAATGCTTAAAAGCACTACAAGAATTGCACTGAGCAAACATCTTATTTGACTTTCATTAAATCACTCCTTCGTTTTTCCTTTCAGTATAATTACTTGTTTACATTAACTATATAATATCAATTATTTAATTAAATTACTAAAAAATTTAATGCAATTTAGGGATGCTCCTTGCCTACTCATCTATAATGGTAGAATTAATAACAAAATTTCTTAAAGGCTATTCAACCCGAAAGATGGAACCTAGTTCCGATTTTATCTACAATAGTAGAAATTCTTAAAGGTTATTCAACTGGGGGGGCATTAATGACCCCTAAAGTATCTACAATAGTAGAAATTCCCCATGCATTACTTTCACTTCTAATATAAATCATCTGACGTAAAAATATGGTGTTTAAATGAAATATTTTCCCACTGCACTTCTGCCGTAACAGTATTGTCACTTTTCCACTTTTTATACATTTCGTCTGGTAATTTTTTGTCATTAAAAGACATAAGGTTTTCAACCTTGTCGGCAATTTCTTTTTTCTCGAAAACCTTCTTTAGTCTGCTTTTGCTAATTCCGATTTTTGAAAGTAACTCACCATTTGTCTCCGTGTAGTAATTTGAAAGTTTTATGTCAATCTGGTTGCTTTCTTCCTGAGACAATGTAACTGCATATTCATCTCTTAATGCATACATACATTCCCGCCTGCAAATATCATCAAGAACTGTGCTTTTTACAAGATTTTCCATTGAAACGCCTTTGCTTGTCTTCTTGCTCCAATTTAAATCTTTACCCTTTGTTAAGTAGTATGTTTCGTAAGTTCCCTGGGCTGTATACGCGTAGTATTTGGCTTCATCTAAATATACCTTGATTTTCCCTGCGTGTATGGCAACTGTTTTATCATCTGTTTTTGTAGCTGACTCCTGCTCACTTTTGCTACTTGAACTTCCACACCCGGGAAGTGTTAGAACCATGGCTGCCACCATGAAAACTAAACATATTTTCTTTATTTTACCTAAAACTCTCAATTTAATCTCCTTGTACTTTCGTTTCCTATCTTATTGTAGCACAGAAAGTGTGTTCTCTACTCTCCCTGCGTTTTTCTTTTTTATCTTACCCAAACGCCAAAAGTGTTCCCACTTTCCTATCTGCGTTTTCCTTTTTTATCTTACCCAAACGCCAAAGTGTTCCCACTTTCCTCCCTGCGTTTTTCTTTTTTATTTTATCTCAACGTGGAAAGTGCCTCCACTAATTTCTTTGCGCTTTCAATTACTGTGCTGTTGTCGTTTGACTTTGGTGCGTACTCAAAAGTTAATTTTTCAGGAACAAATTTTAGTCTGCCCTTGTATTCTCTCACCAAAAGTGGAATTCTTGTTGAGTCGATTTTTGCATGATTCCACATTGTTAATTTTATTAATTTTTTGTTGCCTGAAATTTCAGTCACAAAAGCTTTGTGGGCTGCTGCCTTTAAGAGTACAATCTGTAAAAGATTCTCAACCTGATTTGGTATGTCGCCAAATCTGTCAATTAATTCATCCTGCATATCTTCGTATTCTTCCAAAGTTTCAATACCGGCAATACGTTTGTAAACGTCCATTTTTATTGATTCATTCTTAATGTATGATGCCGGCACGTATGCGTCGCAAACCAAATCAACTTTTGTTTCAAAGTCATCATTTACTTCGTTGCCCTTTAAAGTTTCAATTGCCTGATTCAGCATTTTGCAATAAAGGTCATATCCTACAGCTTCCATGTGACCACTTTGTTTTGCCCCAAGCAAGTTGCCTGTACCACGAATTTCCAAATCTCTCATAGCAATTTTCACACCGGAACCTAACTCTGTAAAATCCCTTATGGCTCCCAAACGTTTTTCAGCCACTTCTGTAAGCATCTTGTTTCTATTATACATTAAAAATGCGTAAGCCATACGGTTAGATCTCCCAACACGCCCTCTAAGCTGATAAAGCTGTGACAGACCCATACGCTCTGCCCCATGAATAATCATTGTGTTGGCATTTGGAATATCAAGTCCCGTTTCAATAATCGTTGTGCTTACAAGCACATCAATGTCACCATTTACAAAATCATACATGATTTCTTCAAGCTGTCTCTCGCCCATTTGTCCATGAGCAAAAGCCACGTTTGCATCAGGCACCAGACTCTGCACTCTACCTGCCATGTCTGCAATGTCCTGCACTCTGTTGTAAACAAAATACACCTGACCGCCTCTTGCAAGCTCCCTGTTAATGGCATCCCTCACGATTTCGTCATTATATTCCATAACAAAAGTCTGAATCGGCATTCTCTCCTGAGGTGGCTCTTCCATAACGCACATATCTCGAATTCCAATTAAGCTCATATGAAGAGTTCTTGGAATTGGCGTTGCCGTTAAAGTCATTACGTCTACATTATTTTTTAATTCTTTAATCTGTTCTTTATGTTTTACTCCAAATCGTTGTTCCTCATCAATAATTAAAAGTCCCAAGTCTTTGAATTTTACATCTTTTGATAAAAGTCGATGTGTACCAATTACTATGTCCACATATCCTTTTTTTAAATCCTTAATTGTGTTATCTATATTTGATTTTGTTCTAAATCTGGAAAGCATTTCAACTCTCACAGGGAAATCCTTGAATCTCTGTTTAAAAGTCTTGTAATGCTGCTGCGCAAGAACTGTTGTTGGTACAAGATAAGCAACCTGTTTGTTGTCCTGAACCGCCTTAAAAGCCGCACGTATTGCAACTTCTGTTTTCCCAAAACCTACGTCTCCGCAAATCAGTCGGTCCATAATCTTGTTGCTTTCCATGTCTTTTTTTACATCGTTAATTGCAGTTAGCTGGTCGTCAGTTTCCTCAAATGGGAACATTTCCTCAAATTCCTTCTGCCATTCTGTATCAGGAGAAAACTGATAGCCTGTTCCGTTCTGTCTGATTGCGTAAAGCTGTACCAGTTCCTTTGCAATATCTGCAACGGCACGTTTAACCTTGCCTTTTGTTTTACGCCACTCCTGTCCACCAAGCTTGTTTAACTTTGGTGGTTTAGCTTCACTATCAGCGTACTTTTGAATCATATCAAGCTGAGTTGCCAAAACATAAAGATTGCTGCCTCCTGCATATTCTATTTTAATATAGTCCTTTACCACATGGTCAACTTCTACTTTTTCAATTCCCTTATAAATTCCCAAACCGTGATTTTCGTGTACAACGTAATCTCCAATATTCAGGTCCGCAAAACTTGAAATAGTTGTTCCTGAATAGCCGTGTTTTTTTCTTTTACGTTTCTTCTTTTCCCCAAAAATATCTGTGTCAGAAATTGCCACAAATTTTATCATTGGGTAGGTAAAACCTTTTCGAAGGGAGCCTTTTACAATCATCACCTGGCCCGGCTGGACTTCTCTTTCGCTATCACTTTCAAAGAAAGCACTAATCTGAAAATCCCTTAAATCCTGGGCAAGTCTTTTCCCTCTTGTAGCTGATGATGTGACAAGTAACACAGAATATTTCTGTTTCTTGTATTTTTTCAAGTCCTCCACAAGCATTTCAAACTGGCTGTTATATGGGCTGATGTTTCGCGCATCCACATCAACAAACTCTTCCACATTAAAGCCTTTTACTTTTTGAGCTATAGTTGTAAAAAGGACTTTTTGTTGGTCATTTATTCTATTTAAAATATAATTTTTGTCCCACAAAATGTCTGTCTGACCTGAAAGCACATACCCTTTAAGCAGTCTGTGGCTCATGCTTTCCTTAAATTCAGTTTCCACAACTCTTAACTGTTCTTCCACCCTTGCCGGTTCATCTATAAAAAATATAGGCTCATCGAAGTAATCCATAAGGCTCACTAAATTCTCACAAAAATAGTTTACATAACTATCAATTGCCACGCTATATGGATTAATATCCATATTTGTCAAAAACTCACCAACTGTATTTTTTAAATTATTAGCTTCCTCTGTGTTAAATTCTTCTCTAAATTTCTTTTCAGATTTCTCTAATTCTTTTTTAATTTTGGCAATGCCATCCTCAATTGTTTTTTTATCAAGGAAATATTCGCTTGCCGGATAAATTTTCACACTTTCTATATTTTCAATGAGCGCTGACTTTCCACGTCAAAGCTTTTGATAATGTCAACTTCGTCATCCCAAAAGTCAATTCTGTAAGGTGTCTCGTCTGTTAAAGTGTAAATATCCAAAATACTACCACGAATTGCGAACTGTCCCGGGCTGTCGATTTGTGTTACTGCCTGATAGCCCATCACGGCAAGTTTTGTTTTCAGGGCATCCATTTCCACAATACTACCCTCGCCAATTTCAATATAATTATCCTTTATCTTTTCCAATGGTTGTATTTTATCAAGAAAAGCATCTACCGTAACTATCACCGTAAAAGGCTTGTTCTCCACAACCTTCTGGATAAACTCTAATCTCTGCTGGAGTATATAGCTTCCATGAACATCCGCGCTAAAGAAAATCAAATCCTTTGCCGGATACATTACAACATCATCTGTAAAACCTTTCATATCATCGTACAGTTCTTTAGCTTTTATGGCACTAAAAGTAACAATGACTTTCTGCTTGTAGCCATTGCTTAATCCGTTAATAAAATGAGCCAGCTGGGAATCTCCACACCCTGTCACCTGACAGGATTTCTTCCTGGATAAGCAGTCCCTGACCTGCTCATATTCATTTAATTTTTCTAGTGAATAATCAAAATAATTCATACTATATACCGAGCCTCATTAACTTGCTTTCTACATTGCCTATTTATTGTGCCACACTTCTTGCGTTGCATATTTTAATGTATCTTCTCCACTACTATTTAACCAATATATTTTCTGCACGTATTTCATCAAAAATATTCTAATTAAATTTGTTCATGGCTGTTTGTACATCATACATAACAATAACTTCTGAAGCTGATGCAGCATTTCTTACAGCATCGTCAACTATTTTTCTTTCACCCTTTGAAAATTTTCCTAAAACATGTTTTACAAGGTCACCTTGATTAGCCCCAACTCCAACTTTGATTCTTGTGAACTGATCTGTGCCTGCATGAGCAATTATGCTCTTCAAACCATTATGACCGCCAGCGCTTCCTTTGGCACGAATACGAATCTTGCCTGTTGGTAAACTAATATCATCTGCGATTACTATTATGTCTTTTGTTGGATCTAACTTGTAGAAATCCATTACAGCCCTAACAGACTCCCCACTTAAATTCATATATGTTTGAGGTTTCACAAGTATAACCTTTTCGCTTCCAATTTGTCCAACACCACATAATGCCTTATGTCTTTTTGTATTAACCTGCACTCCCATTTGGCTGGCAAGTTCATCTATTACGTCAAAACCAATATTGTGTCTTGTTTTGTCATATTTCTTTTCCGGGTTTCCCAGACCTATAATTGCATACATATTAATTCCATTCCTTTTCGTTGTCTAAATTACAATTATACCATTATAAAGGCCTAAATTCAATTTAAGAGATTTAATGATGTGTATATTATAGATATTATGACTCTATATTTTTTATGTTCTTGCCTTATTCGTATCTTACGACTTCTATCTGTCTTCTCTCATATTTCCCCCTTGGGGCATCACTTTTCGCTTTCTAGGCTTGTAATGGGATGCCCTTTCCTTGTTTCTACTTGATATAGATGGATGATTTTTTTCTATTCTTATACATCTACAACTAAAAAACAGCCCATGACATACTCAAACTTCAAGTTTAACTCTAAACCTGTCCTTTAAGTCTATCATAAGCTGTTTCTATATTATTATTTCAAATGATTTTAATTCTATTATGTTATTTCTTAACCTTTACTGTCTTCACTGCTGTCCACTTTCCGTATACATACTTTCCGTTTACATTTCTGTAAGCTCTAATTTTGATATATGCTTTTTTCTTCTTAATGTTGACAATCTTTTTTGTTGTGTAAGTTGTTTTGGTTGTTTTACCGTTGTTGCTTTCCATTTTTTCTTTTTCTTGTTTTTTAATTTCTTGTTGTTTCCGTATTTAATCTGGAAACCTGTAATTCCTGAAATCTTTGTTGATGTTACTTTAATCTTCTTGCCTTTTGCATTCTTTGCTGACTTAATTTTAACTGCACCAACTACAGGATTCTTTGGATATTTAACTGCATTTTTTAATGCTGTTGTTGCACTGTTAATTGATGCCTGTGAAGGATTGTAAACCTTTGTTAATTTCACTGCGTTATTGTATGCTGTATTAACATTTGGGTAAACTGTCCAGTAAGATTTTGCACTATTAACATCACCTACAGCTCTTAACAATTCTGTTTTGTTTGCTAATTTTACTTTATTAATGTCTGTTGCCTTCTTTGTGTCAATACCTACATCAGCACCATATCCAAATACTGAGAACATCACTCTTACAACATCACCGTTTTTTACTTTAACTTTGTCGCCAGACTGATAAACATTTCTTACAGTTGGATCTGTGCTTGTTAAACCGTCTTCTCTGTTAAATGTTTTTCCACTGTAAGTTGCGTTGTTATTAACTGTGAAAACCCAACCTGACATAACGCCATAATACCTTCACCAAGATTCTTGTCTTTGTTGCCAAGATTCTGATTAGTGTTAGGTGCATAAATTGGTGTTCCAGAATGTGTCAAACCATAATCATCCATATCTGTAAATTCATATGGTTCAGCTATGTTTGCAATTTCATTTGGAATATGTGCAACTCTTGTACTGTCTGCACCAAGAATTGATGTTAAGTACCAACCACTTGATGTTGTATAATCATAATTTAATGAATGATCATTCATGTAACGGTCAATAACTGTTTTTACTGTATCACCGTTATTAATTGTAACCTGTGTAGGACCTGCGTATAAGCCCTGACCTATTGATAATTTTTCTATAGTAAGTGTAACTTTACCTGCTGCTGCGCTAACTTTATTTGGAATAGCTACAATTGATGTTGCCATAAGCGCTACACTTAAAATAATTGATAATGCTTTTCTCATTTCTGTCTCCTAATCATTTTGTTTAAAATTTTATTATGCACTTCTTATATTACCACAATAATTCACTATGGATTTCTACATCTTTACTTTCTTTATTTTAGAATAAGTTCCATAAACTTTGTTTCCCTCATCAAGCTTGTATGCACGAACCTTAAAGCTGTACTTCTTTCCTTTTTTTAGTTTTAATACACATTTAACTGTTTTTGCTTTCTTGATAGTTTTAACAAGTTTATATTTACCTGAATTTGTTTTCATGTAAACTACATAACCCACTGCGTCAGTAACTTTCTTCCACTTAAGTGTAACCTTAGTACCTTTTTTCTTGGCTGATTTTAGGTTTACCTTAGCAGGTTTTGTTACTATAGGCTTTGTAACTGTAACTGTACATGTTGTAATCACTTTACCATCTGCAGAAATTGCTGAAATATACGTAACACCTATCTTTTTAGCTGTCACAACTCCATTACTTACTGTGGCGATTGTATCATTGGCTGAAATCCATGTAATTTTCTTGTTACTTGCATTACTTGGGCTGATTGTTGCTATTAATTTCAAAGTTTTACCAGGGTTAAGAGTAGCATTTTTATAATTTAATGAAATACTTTTAACTGGTGAATCTACAGTTATAAAAAATTCAGTCTGTAAACCATTGTTTGTTTTTGCTGTAATGATTGCTGTGCCGGCACTCTTTGAAGTTACAAGACCATTCTCATCTACTGCTGCAACAGCTTCATTAGTGCTTGTCCATTGAATCTTCTTATCAGTTGCATTTTCAGGTGTAATACTAACCTGTAACTGACGAGTCTGATTCTCTCCAATTGTTATGTCTCTGCCGCCAACTCTTTCAAAGCCCTTAATCTCAATACCATCAACGTTTACTGTACATTCTGCAGTAAAACCGCCTTCTTCAGTTGTTACTATAACTTTTGTGTTTCCTTTTGAAACGCCTGTTACAACACCGTCTTTATCAACTGTGGCTACTTTTTCATCTAAACTTTTGAATGTAACATTAGTATTTGTAGCATTTGCCGGTAAAATACCATACTTAATCTGTTGGCTTCCTCCAACAAACATACTAACGTTCTTGTAATCGTTGATTATTTCTACACCTGTTACAGGTTCAGGAATTATAACAGGTTCAGATTCTTCACTTTCCGAATCACTGTATAAATCTGCACTAGCGTCATTTTTATCTACAATTGCCTTTACAATATAAACATATTTTCCTGAAGGCAAATCCTTATCTTCACATGCAGTTGCTGTTCCCTCATATATTACTTCATCATTTGCTGTAAGCTTATTGTATCTTGTAACAACGTATGACTCTGCGTGGTTAACCTTGCTCCAATTTACCCTAATATCTTTGCCATTTCTAACAGCTGTGACCTTAGACTTACCTAACTCACTTGATACTTTTACAACACACGTATTCTTCACATTAGGATTATCCTTTGAAGCAATAGTAATATTTGCTGTTCCAACTGACTTTCCTGTTACAACGCCATCTTTTACTTCTGCAACAGCCTCATTAGATGAAGTCCACACAACATCCTTCTGGCTTGTATTAGATGGTCCTAAAATATATTCAAGTTTAATTTGCTTTTCAGATTCATCGTCTAAGTTAAGTTTAACATTTGAATAGTTTAAATTAATATATTCTGCAGGTATGTTTGTCTGATCGTAAACCTGAATTTCCTTTATTTCAAAACAATATGCTCCATATGTAACACCCTGTAATCTTAAATAAGGTGTTGTTACCGCTTCAGTTAACCTAATTGTTCTTGTTTCAGCAGATTTGCCATCTTTTACTTCTGCAATATCTGTCCAGTCTTCTCCATTATCAGACTTTTGAAGTTTATATCCCTTCATGTATCCACCATTCCAAACAACTTTTACTGTGTCAAATGTTTGTGGTGAATTCCAACTAAGTGTTATGTTCTCATCTGCTTTTACTTCATCAGTTACTGTTGAATCTTCAAATAATGGTGTACTTCTCCACATAGTTGTTTCATCGCCATCAATAGCTCTTGCGGCTACATTATCACCATTTTCACTTGAAGCAGTTGCTGTGGCGTCTAAGGCTAGATTTGTCATAGCCTTTTCTTCCGCACTACCAACAGTAAACACCTGCCATTCATACATACAATAGCCATAACCTTCGCTGGCTCTTTCTTTTAATTCAATTTTTACGTATCTTGCATCAACAGGAGTAAAATCATATTTAAATCTTCCTTTTTCCCCTGCTTTTTCTGTTGCAACCATTGTCCAGTCTTTTTTGTCGTCTGAAACATAGATATCATATTCCTTTGCCGCTGCTGCTTCCCAATACAATACTACCTTATCAATCTCGTACTCTCTTCCTAAATCCATGCTCCATGTCTGATAATCTTCATATGCATTATCCGGATTATTTTTTACAAGTGGTGACTGATATTTTGTTTCAAGATTTCCATCTGTTAAAAAATCTAACTTATTATAACATTTTTTGCTGATTCTTTTGATACCTCAACATTTCTATGAAAAGCTACATTTTTTCCAAGTGGCTGACCTTCATAAGCGGGTACATAAGTTTGTAATGTTGCAACCATTGTAGCTATGCTTAATAAATAAGCAATAAACTTTCTCATTTTTTCCTCCCTTCAATCTACTAAAGGCTGTCCTTTAGGGCAGAACATAAGACTTTACTACCTATGTCAACCTCTAAAAGACAGCCTTGTTCAATTACTATTTAAATCCATTAAATTATTAATGTTCTAAATTATTTAATGCTTAATTTTATAAATCAATTATTTTATCTTAAGCTTTTTCTTAAATGCCTTAACGGCTTTTTTATTACCTTTAAGTTTTGTCTTCTTAGACTTAATATTCTTTACAACTTTCTTACTGAAAGAATTCTTCTTAACTTTCTTAAGTTTCTTACCCTTGAAAGTAATAGTCTTAATCTTGTTATCGCTTGCAAAAGCCTTAGCACTAATTGTCTTAACCGCCTTTCCAATTACAACAGTCTTAAGTTTTGAACACTTCTTGAATGCGTTCTTTCCAATTGACTTAACTTTCTTACCGATTGTCACCTTGCTAAGTTTCTTACATCCTGAGAATGTATTACTGTTAATCTTAGTTACCTTGCTACCAATTGTAACTTTCTTAAGTCCCTTACATCCTGCAAATGCCTTGCCACCAATTGTTGTTACGTTCTTAAAGCTAATCTTATTTAACTTAGTACACTTGCTAAATGCTGATGCACCAATTGTCTTGATTCCTGCTGCAAATGAAACTTTCTTAAGTTTCTTCATTGACATGAATGCCTTAGCACCAACTTCTGATACAGATAAACCATATCCCTTATAGCTTGTCTTATCAGGTACAGCTACTGTTGTTAATGTGTTCTTCTTAGAAGCAACAACACCAATATGTTTTGCCTTACCCTGTTTAAGTGTATCAACTGAAGTTACCTGATAAATGTAATTTCCTGCTGTAAATACTTTTCCTACGTATACTCCGTATTTTGTACGAACCTGATCAGCTACCGATTTATCATTTTTAGGCTTGTCGCCCTTACCAGGAGTTACATATCTGTTAGCTTCTTCAACCTTTTTCCATTCATCTGTACAGTCTTTAATCTTATCTTCATAATAATTATCGCCTGTCTTGTCTGTACCTAATGCGCTTGAAGTATCCTTTGTTGCTGGTTCCTTAACGATAGTCTTATCAGCACCATCTGTATCCATATCCGGCTGTTTAACATTATCTTCTGTATTTGGAATAATTAAACCATTATCATCTAATGGATATTTTTCCATTCCGTTTCCGCCATCTTTTGAGTAATCATAACTGTCTGGTAATGAAACAGATGTCTTGTTACGATAATATAATAATCTCTGGACAGCATATCCACCACTCTTACCTGATACAGTTACTGAATCAGCACCTGTTGTAATACCAGGACATGTACCATTAATAATATTGTTAATACCTACATTTGGTCCTTCACCGTTTGCAATTTCTACGATACATGCATTTTCTATTAATACACCGTCCGCATTTGGTACTTCGATAGCATTATCTAAGAAGATTGATGCTCCATTAGTGTAAATAAATACATCGTATACGCCAAGACCTACTGCATAATGATGTTTTACATTATTTGAAACTTTGTATGCTGCATAACCCTTAACAGTGTTGTTATGTGACATCCACTCCTCCTGTTTCTGTGGATCATAACATTTTTCGTTCTGTAGGAAGTATGTCTTACCATATTCACCTCTCCAAAGTACATCATGCTTCTGGAAATGCTCAATGAATAATCCATAACCTGTTACATAATCACCATTTACAACTAAAGCACTATTGGCTGTATTCTCATACCAACCAGTGTTATCACCATGGTCAGCTCTCCAAATCCATGTTTCATCAATAATTGTATTGTTACTGTTAATTACGATACAATCTCCTGTTGTTCCAAGAGTTCCTGTACCACCAACTCTACAAATAACATCCTGTAATACACAAGGGTTATTTGAATGATCTACATTTGCACCTTCATAACCAAGTTCTAAAAGTGTATCTGTTTTCTTTCCGGCATCTAAAATTACACCTGCAATTTCAACACCACCAATATCATACTTTGTATATGATTTGTAATCACTGCTCCACTTCTTACCAGCAACTCTGATAAATGTATCAGTGTTCTTATCTGTTGAAGTAAATGTTGCCATCCCTAAACCAAGTACGATTGTATTTTCATGTGTTACTTCAAGAGCCTTATCTAATTTGTAAATACCAGGCTGAAGAAGTAAGTTATAACCTTTTGCTAATGCATCATTAATTGTTGTTGAAGTATCCTTGTCAGGGTTTGCAATATAGAAGCTGTCTAAGCCTAATGAAACACCAGGTCCCATATTGTTTTCTGACCAAGAAACACCCTTTGTATCTTTTCTTACTGATGGTACAAATACCTTGTAGCTATCTGATGATTCATCAAAATATAAGAAAGGTTTTTCTCTTGTTGCATCTGTCTTATCTAATACTGTTGTACAGCCGTTTGTTTTCCAGTTTGAGAAACCATTGTTCTGTAATAAGTTACCACCTGCGTTAAAGTAATTACCACTGTTATCTTTTAAAGTTGTTCCGTCAACGTTTTCGCATCCCTGAATAACCTGATTCCAGTTAATACCATATACTGCACCATTATCAGCCTGCTTTGTTGTGAATTCGCAGTTTCTGTAGTAATACTGCTGCTGACACCATGAACCAACTGCATCGTGGAATTTTGTATCTGATATGTAACCACCGCTGGCCCAAGCTTTATCACCCCATGTCCACTGAAGTAATGTCTGTCTTTCTACATTAAGTCTTCTGGCTGGAGCTGCCTGTGATACTGCCCACTTAAATGAATCATTCCAGTAATCTGAACCATCTGATGTCTGAGCGATTGTAAAGTTTTCAACATCAACCCAGAAGTTACATGTTACGTTACCATTAGCTAAAGCTGCCGGTGTTTTAATGTTCTTAATTCTTACATCATATGGTGTCTTACCTAAACCAAAAATCTGTGTATAATATCCTACATTATAAGCATCTGCACTTGTATCTGTATAATCACCAGGTTTAAATGCGAATGCATAACGATTCTGACCGAACTGAGCATAATGCTGGTAACCAAATATCTCATTTACCTTGTCTGAAATTGCATCTTTATCATCAGCATCATTGAATACATACATATTATCACCGAACTGAGCAATTTCTAACGAATAAGGTTCTGACATTTCACCATTTACATTTCCGTTTACTGATTCTACCTTATAGTAGTTTTTGTACTTAGAACTTGTATTTGGCTTTGTATCTGTGTAACTTGTCTGGTCAGACTTTACAGTATCAATTAACTTATACTCAGCATAACGACCCTCTGCTCTGTAAATATTGTAAGAAGCTGCATTTGTCGCTACTTCCCAAGTAATTGTCTGAGCGCCTGTCTTGTCACTCTCTTAATATCTGTAATATCTGTCTTAGCAGGTTTTGACATTGATAATGTAGTAGTATAAGCTACTTCACTGTCAGCATAAGTGCTATAGCTTCCGGCATCTTTTGTGTTAGTTAATGTTCTAACCTTAAAGAAATATTGTTTTTGTGCTGTCAAATTATTAACAGTCATCTTGCTGTCTGTTGTTAAACCTGCTGATTTATAATTTCCATTTTCTGATGTAGCATGAAAACTTCGAAACATGAATACATATGTTCCTTAGGTGTTGTCCATGAAACCTGAACGCTGTCACCTGCTACATTAGATAATGTTACTTTTCTAGCCTTCTTAGGTGAAGTTGCTGTGTACATATAAAACTTTTCTGCGTCACCAACCTTGTCGCCTAAATGGTATTTTGAGCTAACACCAAGTTTTGTATGTTCTTTGTTGTTATCATATTTGTCAGTATATGTTTCAACTGTAATGATTTTTTCATCAGCACTACTTGCAAATGAAATAGTTCCATCTTCGTTATGCTGAATTTCTACAGATTCCCAACCTGTTGGTGCGTAATCATCTTTTACATCCATTTTGTACTGGTAAATGATTTCGTCATCTGTAGCTCTCCATACAGTATTTCTTGACTTTGTTGCGAAATTAAATACATCATGTTCTTTGTCATCAATTCCGTAGTTTTTGTATGTTCCATAGTATGCAGAGAATTTAGCACTGTCATCCACACTGCTTGTTGTTGTAAATTTCTTTTCCACTAATATTGGATCATTCTCTTTTCCACTTACAGTAATAAGATTTCCATTTGCCTTGTTGACAAAGAAAACTTCTGCATGTGTTGTTGCTTCATCTGCACCATCAATTGCGTCTGTACTTGTTGCTGCTGATGCTGCAAGAACTGACTCGCTAAATGCCTGTGATGAAAAAAGCATTGTTAAAGCCAAAAGCATTGATAGTAAAGATTTGTACATCTTTTTCATCTTCATTTTCTTTCCTCCTCAATTAAACTCAAAAAAATTAATAAAACACTTTAATTTGTAAGGTTGGTCTTAAAACGTTTTTATTTTATATACTATATTTTAGCATTAATTATTTTTCATTCAATTCTCAGCTTTTATGAAAATGCTTTTTAGCATTTTTTACAACATTTTATTTTTTTTTTATTTACTTTTCCTAAATTTATATTAATATTTTATGCACTTTTCATATTCTTTCACATTCTTTCAAAATTTGACAAAAATGTTTTTATTTGTTTTTTTATTATTCTTTCCTACTTGTTCTTATTTGTGCCTTAATTTAATAAATATTACTAACTTTTTAGCCAGCAATATTTTTTCTTTCGTGCGAGTGTTCATCCATAGTGTAATGTTATTTCTATAATAAGAAATTCTAAAGGATTTTCTTATTATAGAAACAAAGAACTGCCGCCTCACGATTCTAAATCGTGAAAACGACAGTCCTCCGTCTCATTGTGTAATATATTACTTTAAAGGAACACACATCTTACTCTGATGCAATTCTAAAGTAAACCTAATTATTCTCTTGGCTCATCCGGCTCAAGTAAAGCTTTTTCGTAAGCTTCTAAAACGATACTCTGGATTGAATTGCGGGTAGCCGAGTTAATTGGATGAGCAATATCTCTATACTCTCCATCTGCTGCTTTACGTGAAGGCATTGCAATAAATAATCCTTTTTCACCTTCTACTACTTTAATATCATGTACTACAAATTCATCATCGATAGTTATAGACACTACAGCTTTCATTTTTCCTTCTTTAGTCATCTTTCTTACTCTAACGTCTGTTATGTTCATATGCTTGTCTTCCTTTCCTTGTAACCTACAAACTATATCTAAAATTACGTTCGTTTATAATTTTAATTTCATTTTCTTCTCCAAGATGATCTCCTGGATTAATTGTACTGTGACTTTCCACAATACAATTTTCTATCACAGCATTGTCTCCAATATATACATCATTTAGAATAACTGAATTTTTTATTGTGCAATTATTTCCTATGTATGCCTGTTTAAACACTACTGAATTCTCTACAGTACCATTAACAATACATCCGCTGGATATCAAACTATTCTTAACGTTTGAGCCCGAATTGTATTTTGCCGGTGGCATGTCTTCAACTTTTGAATAAACATCCGGATATTGTTTAAAGAAGAAATCCCTAACTTCCGGTTTTAAGAAATCCATATTTACGTTGTAGAATTTCTCTATGCTAGATAAATTATTCCAGTAAGAATCTAACTGATATGCATAAATCTTTTTAGATTCCTTATTTCTTATAATAATGTCATTAACAATATCATATCTGTCTTCTGCAACACACTCTTCTAACATCTGAATAAGCAATCTTCTTCTGATTACATAAATTCCTGTTGATACCAATGTACTTGTGCTATTAAGCGGTTTCTCAACAAAATCGATAATTCTTCCATTATTATATGTAGTAACCACACCATATGATGAAACATCTGCGTTACTACCCATATCTTTGCAAACTATTGTAATGTCTGCACCTGTTTCAATATGTCTCTTTAAAACATCATTGTAATCTAATTTGTAAATGCCATCTGCTGATGCCACAATTACATATGGTTCATGGCTTTTCTTAAGAAAGCCAATGTTTTGTGCGATTGCATCGGCTGTTCCTCTATACCAAAAACCATTGTCTGATGTAATTGATGGTGTAAATACATATAAACCACCCTGTTTTCTACCAAAGTCCCACCATTTTGATGAACTTAAATGTTCATTTAACGACCAGGCATTGTACTGTGTTAAAACAGCTACCTTCTGAATGTGGGAATTTGTCATATTACTTAATGCAAAATCAATTGCTCTATAACTTCCTGCTATAGGCATGGCGCCAATAGCTCGCTTTCTTGAAAGTTCCTTTAATTTGGTATTACTACCTCCTGCTAAAATTATTCCAACTGCTCTCATTTATTCTCACCTGCCTTAACTATATAGTCACCTGATGGGAGCTTTCCGTCAGGATAATCTGATGGTTCTGTTTTTCCTGAAATTGCAACATTCTTACCAATTGTTACACCGTCAGGAATAACTGAGCCTTCGCCTATTACTGTCAAATCACAATTGTATATCTTCTGACTTAATTTACTGTCAGCATATTCGCCAACACCAATTGTACAATTCTCTCCAACTTCAACATTTTCAGCTATAATACTGCCATAAATCTTAGTTCCCGGCTTTATTACGCTTCCCTGCATAATAATTGAATCGTGAATTTCTGCGTTTTCGCCAACCTCAACATTAGCACTTATTACTGAATTCTGTACATTACCTCTAATGTCGCAACCTTCACCTACAATACTTTTCTCAATCTCTGCATCTGCTGAAATATATTGTGGCGGAAGTGCATCATTCTTTGTGTAAATCTTCCAAAATTCCTCATATAAATTAAACTCAGGAACGATATCGATTAATTCCATATTAGCTTCCCAATATGATTTCAATGTTCCTACGTCCTTCCAGTATCCATTATATTCATAAGCGTAAATTGGTCTTCCGCTTCCATGAATGTATGGAATAATGTGCATACCAAAATCACAATTTGGCTGATCTTTTAACTTTAACAAAGCCTCTTTTAATACAGGCCAACTAAATATGTAAATTCCCATGGATGCCAGGTTACTCTTTGGATGTTCCGGCTTCTCCTGAAATTCTGTTATCTTATGATTATCATCTGTTACTACCACACCAAATCTACTTGCCTCTTCAATTGGAACCGGCATAGCTGCTATGGTTACATCCGCATTGTTCGCCTTGTGGTAATCAAGCATCACTTCATAATCCATCTTATAAATATGATCCCCTGATAAAATTAGCACATAGTCCGGATTATATGATTCCATATAATCTAAATTCTGGTAAATTGCGTTTGCTGTTCCTGTATACCATTCTGTATTTTCACTTTTTTCATATGGTGGAAGTACTGTTACACCGCCTATATTTCTGTCTAAATCCCATGGAATACCAATTCCAATATGAGCATTTAGTCTAAGTGGTTGGTACTGAGTAAGTACACCAACTGTATCCACACCTGAATTAATGCAATTGCTTAATGGAAAATCTATGATTTTGTATTTTCCTCCAAAGGCAACTGCAGGTTTTGCTACTTTCGCTGTTAGCACTCCTAAACGACTACCTTGGCCGCCGGCTAACAACATAGCTATCATTTCTTTTTTTACCATGTCCTTCACCTCGCTGCTTAAAAAAATTGTGTACTAAAAGTATAACATTAAATGTGACATATTAAAAGGGTAATAAGTATCTTTTGGTGCTTTTTTTTATTAGTTTTTTCGTTTTTTTGATGTTTTTTTCTTTTTTCTTTGTGCATTTTGTACATCATTCGACTATTTTTTTGTTGCATTTTGATTTTGTTAAATTTTTAGCAATTTTCTGCTATATATTTTTACCATATTGAACCTTTAAAATTTGTCATAAGAAGTGTATAATAATTAAGTATTTTAAGATGTAAAGGGAGCCTTTTTAAAATTTTTTTCTTCATATTAATATGCAATTTATTTTTATACATATTTATATGTTAATTTTATTAGGTTTTGCCTGTGCAAAAATTTATATATTTAATTTAGGAGAAGGATTATGTACAATTTAGATTTTAATACTCCTGCCAATTTACATTTTACAGGAATTGGTGGCATTAGCATGAGTGCTCTTGCAGAAATTATGATTTCACGAGGTTTTACAGTTACAGGATCAGATTCACATGAATCAAAAATCACTGATCATTTAGAATCTTTAGGAGCGAAGATTTTTTATAATCAGGTAGCTGGTAATATTTCATCTGATATAGACGTTTTAATTTATCTGCTGCTATTAAGCAGGACAACCCTGAGCTTGTTAAGGCAAAGGAACTTGGTATTCCACTTCTTACAAGAGCTGAGTTTTTAGGTCAAATTATGCTTAACTACCCTATGGCAATTGGAGTTTCAGGAACCCATGGAAAAACCACTACAACTTCAATGTTGTCACAGATTATGTTAGAAGGAAACACTGATCCAACTATATTAGTAGGTGGTATTATGCCTGCAATTCATGGAAACACACGTGTTGGACATTCAGATAAATTAATTACAGAAGCTTGTGAATACACTAATAGTTTCTTATCATTTAAGCCAAATATGGCAATTATTTTGAACGTTGCCGCAGACCATCTTGATTTCTTTAAGGATTTAGATGACATTAGACACAGTTTCAGAAAATTTGCTGAACTTGTACCTAACGACGGTTTTCTTGTTATAAATAGTGATATTGACAACTTAGAATATTTTACTGACGGGCTAAAATGTAAGGTTATAACTGTAGGTTCAGATCCTGCAAAGAGTGATTACAGTGCTACAAATATTGAATTTGATCAGTTTGCTAAAGGTTCATACGACCTGGTTGTTAACGGTGAAAAGTCATTCCATGTAGCTTTAAATGTTACAGGAGAACACAATATTTACAACTCTCTTGCTGCTATTGCCGCTGCTCACGCAATGGGAATTAGTGACGAGAACATCAAGGCCGGTCTTACACAATACGGTGGAACTGACAGAAGATTCCAGTACAAGGGTAAAGTGGGCGATGTTACTATTATTGATGATTACGCACATCACCCAGATGAAATTACAGCAACTATCAAAACAGCTAAACACTATCCTCATAAGAAAATGTGGGTAGTTTTCCAGCCACATACATATTCAAGAACTAAGTCATTACTTCCTGAATTTGGAAAAGCATTAAAGGAAGCTGACGCTGTAGTTTTAGCAGATATTTATGCTGCAAGAGAAAAAGACACTTTAGGTGTTAGTTCTTTAGATGTAAAAAAAGAAATCGAAAAATACGGAACTGAGGTACATTACTACCCAAGTTTCAGTGAAATAGAAAATTTTTTACTAGAAAGTTGTTCACCTGGCGATTTGTTAATAACAATGGGTGCCGGAGATGTAGTTAAAATAGGGGAACATCTTTTAGGAAAATAACTTATTAACATCCCACAAAATTTTGTTGATAACTTTCTTCAAAATTTTGTGGTTTTTTTGTTCATAATTTTCGAGTAATTAACATTGGTTTGTTTTCCCCATAAAATAAGGTGTTCGACATTTTTCAGCATTTTTTCCGGCTGATGTATTAACATTATTAACATTATTAACATTGCCAAAAGTCCTTTAAAAATGGGGCATTCAAGCCTTTTGCAACATTGCATTTTTTATACTTTATGCTATACTCATTCCTGCACGCAGGAAATCCCCTGTATGTGTTTTTGAGAAAAAACAGTAATATTTTTGACGAATTTTCTGTTGAAATATTTTGGGACAGGCAGGAATTTTCCTGTACAAATTTTTTATATTTTTTTTGGAAAAAGAGGGACATAAAGATATGAGCAAGTTAATTTTTGACAGAGGTAATTTTACAGATTTTACTTCTATTTCGAATGTTTTTGTAGATGAATACATGCCAACTGCAAATGGTGAATTTGTAAAGATTTATTTATTACTTTTACGTCTTGTAAACACTGGATGCGAAGATCTTTCAATTCCAACTATTGCTGATACTTTTAATATACTTGAAAGCGACGTTGTTCGTGCTTTGAAATTCTGGTCAAGAGAGAATTTACTCTCACTATCACTTGACGAGGATGGTTCCATTAACGGAATCAAGCTTGAAGCACTTTCAACAAACAGATACATTGTTAGGGATTTAAACAATAAACTTGATACAAACACTGAAGTTTTAGCATCTGCTGCCGGAGAATCAGCTCCTATTGCAGTTCCTACAGCATCAGGAATTATCGTTCCTAACAAGAAGAAATATTCACCAAGAGAAGTTGAAGCTTTTTCAGACAATGAAGATTTCCAGCAGATTAAGTTCCTTGCTGAAACATATTTAGGCAAGTTACTAAGCCCTACAGAAATCGACAGCATTTTATACATACTTGATGGTTTACAGCTTAGTGCCGACTTTATCGAATACGTTATGGAATCTTGCATTTCATCAGGGCAGAAGTCCCTTTCATACATAGAAAAACAGATTGTTTTTTACTTTGAAAAAGACATTAGAACATTAAAGGAACTTAAGGATTACTTAAAATTACAGAAAGATATTTCAAAAAGCATTTACAAAGCTTTTGGTTTAGATGTTCCAGCAAGACCTATTAAACGTGAAATGTCTTACATAACAAAGTGGACTGATGAGTTAGATTTTTCTGATGAATTCATTATTGAAGCCTGCAACAGATCTGCTGCTCACGCAAATACAAACAGCGGAAAGTTTTCTTATGCTGATTCAATTTTACTAAAATGGTCAGAAAAAAATGTAACATCAATGGCTGACATTGAAAAGTTGGACAAGGAACACAAAGAAGAATCACAGAAGATTTACAGTGCTAAGGCAAAAGTTGCTAAGAAAATCAGTCGTCCAAAAAATGTTAGAGCTATTGAAAGTAGAAATTATAATCATCAGGACTTCGAAAAGCAGCTTATTATGAACCGAAAAGAAATGGTTGCTAACATTTCTTCAAAAGAAAAATAGACAGCAATCAACATATACCCTATGAATGGAGTTTTTTATGGGATTAACAAGAGAACAGTTTGACATTATTTATAATAAGTATAATAATAGACGATTGGACAATAGTATTAAACAGGACAAGCGTCTCAAAGAGATTTATGAAAAGATTCCTCAGATTAAGGAATGCGACTTAAAAATCAGCTCTCTGGCAGTTAATGCTGCACGTAGTGCACTTAATGGGGATACATCTTTAAAAGACCATTTAAAAGAAGATATCGCCAATGTAAGCAATCAGAAGAAGGCTCTCCTTATGGCAAACGGTTATCAGAGTGATTATCTTGAGCCCATTTATGATTGTCCTATTTGTAAAGATACTGGTTTTGTGAACGGACAACCTTGTGAATGTCTTCAGAAGGTTGTTATAAAATCTCTTTACACAACCGAAGAATTAAATGATATACTACAAAAGGAAAATTTCAGCACATTTAATTTTGATTTATATTCAAATAATTTTGTAGATGAAGTAACAGGTGTTACTGCTCTTGATAACATTAAGGACGTTGTAACTTTCTGTAAAGAATTTGTAGATAATTTTGATAATATTGACAATAATAGTATTTTATTTTATGGTAGAGCAGGTTCGGGAAAAACTTTTCTCATTAACTGCATTGCAAATGAACTGATTAACAAGTCACATACAGTGCTATATTTAACAGCTGTATCTTTCTTTGATTTGTTGTCAAAAATTACTTTTAATCAAAAGGAATCATCTGCATTTGGACAAATTACAAAGCATGAGCTATTACAGTGCGATGTGCTTATAATTGATGATCTTGGAAGCGAAATGGCTAATTCTTTTACCAATTCAGCTTTGTTTGATTGTTTAAACTACAGACTTATACACCATAAATCAACAATTATATCAACCAATTTCTCATTGTCAGATCTTAATGAAGTTTATACTGACAGAACATTTTCGAGAATTCTTGGTAACTATAATACATTTAAGATTTTTGGTGATGATATAAGGATAAAAAAATTTATTAATTAACACTTTTTTACACATGGAGGAAAAATTAATGGCTATCGAAAAATTCATTGAATCAATTCCTGTTGGACCACTTGCGATTGTAGCTTTATCAGGAAGCAAAGCTTTAGGTGAAACTGTAGACGCATATATTTCTGACTGGAGAAGCGAGAGAATCGAAGCAAAGGAATCACCTATCACTTTCAAAGGATATGTAAAAGACTCATATCTTCTTGATGTAGACACACCACGTTTTGGTACAGGTGAAGCCAAATGTACATTAAGAGATACTGTTAGAGGTACAGACCTTTACATTATCGATGATGTAACAAATTACAGCGTAGAATACACTGTTTGTGGTCACAAGAACCATATGTCACCTGATGACCACTATGCTGACATTAAGCGTGTTATTGCTGCCGCTGCCGGTAAAGCAAAGAAGATTACAGTTATTATGCCTTTCTTATATGAAAGCAGACAGCATAGACGTTCTTCTAGAGAATCTATGGACTGTGCAGTAATGCTTCAGGAATTAGTAAGCATGGGTGTTGACAACATCTTAACATTTGATGCTCACGATCCTAGAGTAAACAACGCAATTCCTATTAGCGGATTTGAATCAATTATGCCAACATATCGTACATTAAGAACCTTTTAAGAAATGTTGATGACTTATTATTGATGATGATCACCTTATGGTAATCAGCCCTGATGAAGGTGCAATGAGCAGAGTAGTTTATTTTGCAAACGCTCTTGGAATCAATATGGGTATGTTCTACAAACGTCGTGACTTTACACAGGTTGTAGACGGAAGAAACCCAATCGTTGCTCATGAATACTTAGGTGAATCTGTTGAAGGTAAAGACGTGTTAATTATTGACGATATGATTTCTTCAGGTGATAGTATGCTTGACGTTGCAAGACAGCTTAAGAAACGTAAAGCTAAGAGAGTTTTCGTTGCTTCAACATTTGGTTTATTTACAAATGGTCTTGAAAGATTTGACGAAGCTTACGCTGATGGAACAATTTATCGTATTATGACAACAAACTGCATTTACCAGACACCTGAACTTCTTTCAAGAGAATGGTACATTAACGTAGACGTTGCTAAATACACAGCATACTTCATCGACAGATTAAACCACGATTCTTCTATTAGTGATTTACTAAATCCATACAAGAAGATTGAAAAATGCGTTGAAGCATATAAAAACAGATAATAATTTCTAACAATTGTGTTATGTATTTATGTTATTCAAACATTTATGTAATCATTATTGTTGAAACTAATTTGAGATAAAGTAAAAAGGCTATGGGTTTATAGTATCAAATCTATAAAACCCGTAGCCTTTTTATTATTTTATTATAGCTAATTTTATTTTTTTAATTGTATTTTTACTTACGCCTTTGCTCGTGCTTTTGCCTGCGTCTTTACTTATATATCTACAGTTTTATGAAATTATGCTTAATTCCTAATTTATCTGCCATAACTTTTTCTCTTGTATGACATGAGAACAAAATTACCTGTTCCATATTCTCGCCCATAAACTTTAATGTGTTTCCCATTCTCTTGTTGTCATACATTACAAAAGCATCATCAAGTAAAATTGGTTTGTAGTCTTTTTCAAATATTATATCTGCTGCTGCCAAACGCAATGCCATATATATTTGTTCTACTGTTCCCTTACTTAACTTAGAAGCCGGTAGCAATGCTTTTTTGCTATTAACTAAAATATTCAATCTTTCATCAATTGACAAATTATCATATTTACCATTTGTTATCTGCGACATATAGTAGGAAGCTCTCTCGTTTAAACGCTTGCCAAAACTATTTCGTATTTCATTAGCAATATCCTCAATGTTTTCCTTTGCATCTTCTATTGCCTGAATTTCAATTTTGGCTTTTTTAATATTATCAAGTCTCTCTGTTAGTTCATCCAACTGTCTTTCGCATTGAATATCCTGTTCTTTTTTCTGCTCTAGTGCCCAACGCGCCTTTGATATAACCTCATTAAGTTCACGTTCCTGCTCTTCAATGTCTTTAATTTCATTGCTGTAATCTGCTGAGTCTATGGAACGATCTTCTTCCTGCTTAATCATAAGCTTTGTATTTTTCAAAAGTTCTTTCTTGCTTTCTAACTGACGCTGTGTGTAAAGTTCTTCATGTTTTGCAGCTTCCAATTTATCCAAAGCTAATTTCAGTTCCTTGATTGCCTCTAACTTACGCTTTTTCTTCTTTTTATTAAAACAATATCTTATGATTGCCAAGATTGTACAAATAAAAGCTCCTACAAAGCAGCCAATTGGTCTAATCCAAAATTCTGTAACTGTTAAGAAATTCAAATTTCCAAGTATCAGCCCTACACCTGTACCTACAAATGCCAATGCTAAAATAATAAATGCAACCGGCATACTACTACGTGTATGTACTTTTTCAGACAGCATTTCCATTGTTTCATGGCCGTCTATACCTTTTTCCATAAGTTGACTTGTAAGTTCAGCTTTATGTGCTTTTATTTTTTCAAGTATTTCATTTGTCTTATCAACCTCAGATGTGTATGTCATAACATCCTGATACAGCTTATCTTTTCTGGCATTTTGTCTTGCGAGTTCTTCAAGTCTTTGCTTGTCTAATGCTGAAAGTTCTTCCTTTCTTGAAGATAACCTTAAAACTGAATCTTTTTTCTGCTCAATTGATGCAATAATTGCATGCTGCTCTCTTTCAGAGACCTCCAGTTGTTCCTTAACAGTGTATATGCAACGTTCCACATCATATTCCTCACCGATTCGGTTATCAGTTGCAATCTTTTTCTTCTGTGCATCCAAATCCGTAAAGGCTTCTTTAATATCTATTTCCATAGACTTAGTGGAGCCTAAGTTTGCCGCATAGTTTTTTAAAATATTTTCTAATTCCTTGTCCGTTACGCTTCCCAACTGGCTAATACTTATTGTATTGTAGTAACAACTTTCATCTAACCCTGTAAATAGTTTGTCAATTTCATCTTGTGTAAGTTCACGACCTAAATCCTCATTTATCACCTTAAATGATTTATTCTGTCTGTTGAAATTTCTTTCGATTCGATAATCAACACCATTGCTTTCGATTCTCATCATCCCTTGGTAATTAGATGGGTTGTCCCAAGGCTCATACTTACTGTACGTATCCTTACTGCTAGCTTTTCCCCTTTGCTTCTCTATTCCAAAAAGCATGCCTCTAATAAATGTATGAAACGTAGTCTTACCGGCCTCGTTTTCACCATATATAATATTTAATCCCGGCTCCAAAGACATGGACTTATGATTAAATTTTCCGAAATTAGTTAATTGTAAATCCTTAATAATCATTGTCTGTCCTCCATTGCATCTATTAAAGCCTTTGCACCATAATATAAAGTTTTTCGATCTAATTCGCTTAAATTTCCTTTGTCCAAATATCTTTTAATAAACATTCCCAATATATTATCATGATTATCTTCATATAATTCCTGAAAATCAAAATCCGGTACGGTTTCATCTACAATCTGAACTATATTTCCAACGCTCTCAATTTCTTTTTCATTTATTTCAAAATCGGGGTCTCTGTAACCTGAAAAGAAAATCTTAAACATATTATCTTTTCCATTTTCTTCAATCATATCCGTAAGTCTGTGTCTAATTTCCATATTAGTAGCTGTTGTAGTTACCTGAAAATCAATTTCCTTATATATACGTTTTGCAAAAGGAACAAACTCTAACTCAAGACTATTCTTTGTCACTTCTCCGTATATATATCCTCTCTCACCCATGTCATTCATGTCAATTGGTTCAAGGGAACCACAATAAGCCATACGGTTTTTCTCGTCCATTTCCGGCTTATGTATATGACCTAACGCTACATAATCAAAACCTGACATTGCAAGTTTCTTTTTACTAATAGGTATGTGTTTTTCATCGCCACCATGTGCTACTAAAATATTAATTTTATCAATATCTTCTACAATAATGTGGTCATATAAATTTTCCTGGATTTCTGTTTCATGGTAGCTTAAACCATAAACACATGTATTAAGTTCCGGAATATCAACCTTGGTAATGTTTTTATCATCTATAAAGATTACATTTTCACTCCATTTAAAACCATCATAAAAAGATCCCTTCTTTATGGCATCGTGATTTCCTGCACATATTACAATCTTTGTATCAGGAATTGTTGACAGAAGGTAATCTACCTCTCTCACTTCTCTTAGCAGTGGTTGTCTATGAAACATATCGCCTGCAATAATAAGCAAATCCACTGGCTGCATCTTTATTTTCTTTATTAATCTTTCAAAGGATTCCCAAATTTCGTCTCCTCTTTTTGCCGCCCATTCTTTCTTATTTTCAGGATGTGCGCCTAAATGTATATCACCTGTATGAATAAATTTCATATAGCCTCCCAAACTGCTGTTAATTTATAGTCTAACCCAATTTTCAGTATATCATTAAAGATATTGGTGGTCAAATATTCAACTGCTTTCTAATAATATTCCAATACTTTCTTAATATTTTACCAACTTTTTTACTAACTTTCTACTTTATGTTAAATTATGCAAACGGCTAATTTGTAAGATATTTCTTTGTCCATCATTTGATGTAAGAATTTCCCATTCAGTTGCATTACCAAAGCCTTCTTTACTTTGTGTATTATAAAGAGTATATGTATTAAATTCCTTTTCACTACCTAAGTCAATTTGAATCCAATGTTTACACCATTTAATTTATACTGACCCTTAGTAACGTTTGAACTTGTAGCACACCACTTTGTGCCAAGCTTACCGTCTATAAGCATTGATGCATTTTCTGAATCATTGGTAAATCCTGAACAATCACAAACTTTTGCTCCAAGACATAAGTTTGTGTCATCGTTAATAACATTACTCAACTTAGCGGCTGTCTTGTTTCCGTGGATTTTTTCTCCAACCATTGGATATTCAGGGTTTGCAACCCCTCTATATTCTCTGTTAACCAGTTGTCTTCGTAATCACCAAATCCTTTAAATGTCCATGTTCCCGCTTTTAATTCTTCAACATATTTCTTTCTTAAGGACTCAATGCAGTCATATCCTGTAATATCTTTTACCACTTTATTAAATGGTGTTGTTACATTATAAGGATCATCTGTATAAGTACTTCCTGTATTGTTATCCTTGATTAATTTATTAATGCTATCAATTAATCCTAACTTCAATGTTCCGTCTGCATTTTTTCTTGTTGGATATTTTGAATCCATAAGGCAAAGAACCATTTATTATTTCTGTACTGTTGGTAACCCCAATCCTGTAATGAAGTATCTGTTGCCTCATATATCTGAACATATTTAGGATTTGACCAGTGGAAGTATCTGAACCCACCATAGTTTGCCATGTTTTCAGTCCACCAGGCAACATCATCACCGTAATTTAATTTTCCACTGTACTGCTGAACAGAGTGAGTGATTTCATGTGAGAAAAATCCAATATCTGTTGGGTGACTGTTTGCATATGCTGTAGATACACAAACTGTAGTTCCCTGGCAATACGCTACTCCATCATAATTGTTATCAGCCTTAAATGTAATTGTTGTTGGTTCTGTGCCGTTACCCCATCTTTGATATAAACGTGGTAACTATTGTAGAATAATCTTGTAAGTTCCTCTAAATATCCATCTACAGTAACATCTTTCCAATCTCCTGTAAATAAAATATCATATTTGCTTGGACTAACAGTTGCACCTTTCATGGAAATTTCTGAAATCTGGCATCCACTTCCATAAATAGCTTGTAAATCTAATTTGTAATACTGGTATGTTCCAACTTTATCAACCGTGTAATTATATGTTTTAAAGTTTTTATCTTCCATGCCACTATCATTTACAACATCAATTGTTTCCCAATTGTTACCGTCCTTTGAGCCATATAAAATCCATGATTTTGGATTTCTTCCTTTATATTGTTCATTGTCATTTGCTGTTGTTAATGTGTATTTTTTCTTTCCGCAAATTGCCTTTATTTTGGCTTTTCCAACTTTTTTGCCTTTAACAATTAATTTATTTTTTAGCTTGCCTTTTTTCTTAATAGAAATATTTTTCTTTCCGGCAACAATTTTCCATTTAACTTTTTTCTTTGCTTTCTTTAATTTTACTGTTTTTTTATTTCCTATCATAACAGTAATATTTTTTTAAGTCTCCTATTTTTCACTTTTAGGTATTATTTTTTCATTTCAAATTAATGGATTTTGCAACTAATTTTCCTATTACACAAAAAAATCCGAAAGTTTCACCAGGATATACACATATATTATGTATATGTCCTCGATTCTTTCGGATTTTACAAATAAACTTGCATTATTAGATTAATTTATTTTAGTTTCTCTTCTATACCATTTTTTGTTTGCAAAAATTGTCGTTCCCATGTATCAATTATGCTATTGCATTCATCCATTTTTTCATTTAGCAATTCTTTCAATTGTTTATCTAATGCTGAAAGCATAGCTGTGTAATTAGTCACGTCTTCCCTCATCTTTGTGATTCGTTCTTCAAGATTTGCTATTTCCATTTGCTTTCTGCTATTTTCTTTCATTAGTTTACTGTTGGTTTCTTTTAACTCATCCATCATTTTCTGAACTACAGATTTTTCGGTGGCGTCTCTATTATCTAGTTTTTTCTGTAACTCCTGAATTTTCTGATTTTGTTTTTGAATCTGCAAAATTAATTCTTTGCTTCTTTCCTGTTCTTCTTTAACACTATTTCGTTCTTCTTCAATTCGTCTTGCCTGCTCATTTTCCATATTTTGCATATAATCATTTACTTCTTTTTTGTTGTATCCCCGCCATACGCTTGTAAATCTGTGTTTATTTTCCAAGTCTTTTCTTAAATTTTCGATTGTTGTTTTTCCTTCATTATCCATTACACTACCTCCAATCTGTCCTTGCTATTAAATCCCAGTTTTGTTGCATAGCCACTTGGTAGTTCAAGAACACTTTTGCTGCCTTTGACTTTTTTACAACAAATACCTGTGGGAACTTCAGGGTCAATTTTTATGATTTCGTTGTTCTTATTTAGATATATCACATCAATTGGTGTTTTCATAAAAAACATATGAATTTGCGAACATGGTTTTATAAGAAGTCCACCCATGTTTTCAATTTGTTTCGGGCTTTTTCCCATTAATCCCATAAACCTTGTCCAAAAATTATTTGCTATTTTTATGTTTGTGATTTTCCTTTTCTCAATATATACTGCCGCTTCTTTCATAACTTTCTTCTTTCATAACTTCCTTCTTTCACAACGTGTTTCTTTCATATGCCACTACAGCATCCCAATTATCAATTGTTACCTTATTGCCATATCATCTGCACCGTTCATTGTTATCTTATTACTGAATCATCTATACTTGTCCCTTATTACCTTACAGCCGCGTCACCTGTAACCTGTCTCTTATTATGTTAATGCTACATTATCTATAATCTATCTTATTAACTAACTGCTGCATAAACTTTTATTTTCCAAACATTTCCATTATATTAAGAGCTGCCGGACCTAAAAGTACGATAAAAATTACCGGGAATATAAATAATACCATTGGTATCAGCATTGTAACCGGCGCTTTTAGAGCTTTTTCTTCCGCTCTCATTTTTCTATCTTTTCGCAGATTTTCTGCCTGTACTTTTAACACTGATTTAATGGAGATTCCCAATTGGTCTGCCTGTACTAAGGCTGTTAAAAAGCTTGTTAATTCTTTAACATCACATCTTTTTGCCAAGCCTTCGTAAGCTTCTTTTTTACTCATTCCTCGCTGGATGTCTCTTGTTGCCTGCATAAGATCAGTCATTAATTCTGACTTATCTTTCTCATAAAGACGAATTAATGCTGAATCAAATCCTAAACCTGCCTCAACGCTTACAACGAGTAAGTCCATTATATCAGGTAACTGCTGACGTAATAGCTCCTTTCGTTTCTTCGCCTTTGCCTTCAGCCACTCTCCCGGCAGTATAATTGCAACCAAACCTACCACTGCCATAGCAAGAATCAGATATGCCATTCCCAGATTCAAAATTTTGCAGACAATCAATGCAACAAGCATTAATATTGCAGATAAACCAATCTTTAGCATAGAAAACTGTTCCACAGATAACTCTGTTCCTGTCATTTCAAGCATACCTTCTATAACCGAAGTTTTTTTGTTGGTTTTTTCTCTCCTTTTTTTGTTTTTCCCAGCCTTTTCCTTTTTGCTACTCTTTAAATATTGTTTGTATCTCTCTTTAATGCTTTTCTTTTCCTGATTAGGCTGTTTTTTTCTCGGTGTATCACCAACATTTTTTACACTTTCGATACGTTTACGTTTCCAGTTGTTTTTTAAACCTAAATTATAAGAAATAATAAGCACTAAGAAAAATATAACAACAGAGCACATAATTGTTAATAATATAACCATAGTGCCACTCCTTTTTAATTTCTACCATTAAATCTTTAGTATTTAACATCTAATCTTTGATATCTAATAGTTTGCATTTAATATTTAATGGTTACCACTTTCTTAATTACCGCAAATCCTATGCACTCCCAGACAAATCCAAAGGCAAGCATCGCTCTTCCTGCTGATGTTTCAAACAATTGTGATGCATACTCCCTATTAATTGCAGCCATCATGCCGAGTAATAGAAACGGTAAAGCACCTACTATAAAACCTGACATTCGCCCACTGGCTGTTCTTGTTTTGATTTCTTTTCGTAAACTAATACGGCTTTGTATTGTTCCTGATATTTTTTCCAAAACTTCTGCCAGATTTCCGCCAACTTTTCGTTGAATAATAATTGCGGTACATAACATATCCAGATCATCGCTATCTGTTCTCTCCACCATGCGATTCATACTTTCTTCCAAAGTCATTCCACGTTGAGTTTCCTTAAAAACTCTACCAAACTCTTCCGAAATTGGTGCTTCCATATCTGTTGCAATATTACTCATTGCCGATTGAAAAGAATGTCCTGCCTTTAAGGCGTTTGACAAAACTCCAATAGCTTCAATTAGCTGTCCTTCTAATCTATTTTTTCGTTTTTTCTTTTTCCCACGTACATAAATCATTGGAAAAAAAGCTATCAGAGCAACCAATGCAATGCATATAACACTCGATACCCCAACTATTACCAAAATAATAGGAACCATTATTGATGCTGAAATCCATATAACGATAAATTGTTGTACCGGAATTTGAATTCCTACATTATATAGTTCATTTTCAATTTGTGCCAATTCTTTTCTTGTTTTAAATCCTGTATTTTTTTTAACTTTCAGTCTCTTTTTCTTTGTTGTTGTTTTTTTACGTTCTTCCTTTTCTTCTAATACAAAATCCTTAATTCTTTCTTCAACTTTTAATTTATCCTTTGCAATGCCATGTAGAATAATAGTAAAAATACAAAAGAAAAATACCATGGCACATACTATAATTAATATTACTAACATTATTTTCCCTTCTTTTTACTCCTTAAAAAACCATCTGTTATCCATATCAACGCCGTTGGTTTTTACCTTCTCACAGCACTTTGGAACAACCCCGGTGCTTTCAAAATGTCCGACAAATTTATTATTTTTGTCCATGCCATCTACTACATACTTAAAAATTTCCTGAGTTGTAATAATGTCACCTTCCATACCGGTTATTTCGCATATACTTGTGATTTTACGGCTTCCATCTCTAAGACGCGCCTGCTGAACAACCAAATCCAATGCTCCTGCACACTGCTGTCTGATGGCTGTAACCGGAAGATCCATACCTGCCATCATTACCATTGTTTCAATACGTGCCAATGCATCTCTTGCCGAGTTAGCATGTGCTGTAGTTAAGGAACCGTCATGCCCTGTGTTCATTGCCTGAAGCATATCAAGTGTTTCACCACCACGAACCTCACCAACAACTATTCGGTCAGGTCTCATACGAAGTGCGTTTTTTACTAAATCACGAATTGTTATTGCTCCTGTCCCTTCTAAATTGGCAGGTCTGCTTTCCAAAGAAACTACATGATCCTGCATCAATTTAAGTTCCGCAGCATCCTCTATTGTAACAATTCTTTCATCATGAGGTATGAAGGCTGACAACACATTAAGCAATGTTGTTTTTCCTGAACCTGTACCTCCCGATACTAATATATTTAATTTTCCTCTGACACCTGCCTCCAGAAAGCCTGCCATTTCCGGTGATAACGATCCGAACTTCATCAGATTCTCGATGGTAAGAGGAGTATCTGAGAATTTACGAATTGTTATGGTCGAACCACAAAGTGCCAAAGGAGGAATTATCGCATTTACACGAGAGCCATCTTTTAATCTGGCATCAACCATAGGGTTAGAATCATCGATTCTTCGTCCTAATGGTGTTACTATTCTGTCAATTATTCTTCTAACATGTTCTTCATCCTGAAATTTCACATCTGAAAGAACAAGTTTTCCCTTTCTTTCTACATATATCTGATTAGGTCCATTTACCATAATTTCGCTTACGGTACTGTCATTAATCAATTCTTCTAAGGGACCTAACCCTGTAATTTCATTTTGAATTGACTTAGAAATATAAGTTCTGTCATTTCTTCCAATTTCAGGATAATTCTCTGTAAGATATTCATTTATTAAAGACTCCACATCTTTTTCAGTAACATTATCAAGCTTTGCCAACATTGATGCTACTTCTCTGTGAGTTTCTTCAATTACTTTTGCATAGTCATTTCTTGTGTTTTTTGTAGTTTGCTGTTCATTAAAAAGATTTCCTAATTCACTGTTATTTTCTCTTTCGGGAATCTTAGTTACCACTTCTTCTGTTTTTTCTTTATTTTCAGAGCTGCTTTTTTTCTCCATTCTCTCCATTAGATTCATATAGCAACCTCCTAAATTTCATCCCTGTTTACAAAACGAATTATTTCCTTACCTACTTTTGATTTTGGACTGGCAATTACAATAGGAACTCCCCTATTTATACTTGCTATTGTTGTTTTTGGGTCACTTGAAATTACCAACTCAATATCTTCGTCTAAAGTTGACTCCACGTCTTTTTTCTTAACATAGGAATCACCATCTTTGTTTAAAATAAATTTTACTTTTTTTGATAATTCAAGTGTATTTAATACATTCATACAGTTTTTCGCGTTTTTCAAAGTTGAAATTTCAGGTGTTATAATAAAATAAACAGTGTCTGACAATTCCAACGCCTGAAGCACACAGTCATCTAATGTTGGTCCCAAATCAAATATTATGTAGTCATAAGAGTCTTTTACCGCATCTATAATTGCATTCACATGTGTAGGTTTTACCAATTCTGCAAATTCCGGAGACTGAGGTGCTAACAAAACGCGTACGCCTGAAGAATGTGTATATAAATAGCTGTTTACCGTTGCCAGACTATAGTCATTCTCAGCCACTAAATCTGAAATGGTATCATACACTGGTATATCCATAAAAACGCCTACATCTCCAAACTGTAAATCTAAATCAATCAATAAAACTTTCTTGCCTTTCTTCTGTAACGCTACAGCCATATTAACCGAAACTGTAGTTTTTCCTGCCCCACCTTTTGTACCAAAAACCGATAAAATTTTTGAGTCATATTTCTGTTCTCCGGCATCTGTGCCACGACTTCTGTTTTTTGCAATTTCAGAAATTATTTCTTCCTGTATCTGACTTTGCTCCATGTCTGTTGTCAGCACTTTTCCAATTCCACAGCTCATTGCCTCTGTAAGTATTTCTATATCACGTGTTCCTGTAAGAAGAATCATAACCAGATTCTTCTTTGACATATAAATTCTTTCAAGCAATTTTGTATCTTCGCTTGTTAAAACATCTGTCACTATTACAAGAGCATCAACAGAAGTATTCATTACCTTTCCAACACCCTTTGAGTCAAGTAAAACAGTTCCCATATATTTAAAGCTATCATTGTCCAGAAGTTCTTCTGCTTTTTTTTCATTTTCCATAGATGCCATTGCAAGTATTTTATAATGCTTCATGTTATACCTTCTTTTTATCCTAATATTATGTAAATTGCTACTTAGTATTGTCTGTCTTCTCTCTTAATGTAATGTTAAAACTACTTAGCCCCGACATTACAAGACATTGTTTTGGTTTTAAAAGTAATGTTATGTTTGTGTTTACATTTCCGGCTCCTGCTGCTGTCACTTCACCAATCTTCAAAATCTTTATAGCAGAAAGAGCTACAATCTTCTTATTATTTTTTGAATTAGTTGGAGTTGTAATAATATCAATTAAATCTCCCTCTGATAAATACCCTGCTACATCCTGTTGCAAATCAACTGCAATGGTCATTGCTCTCATACCTTTTGGAATCTGATATGATAAGCTGTTTCCAGAGTCACCTTTTTTGTATATTTTATTATTTAAAATCTGTTCTCCAGATGCAATTTCTCTTTCAGTTATTTTTCCAATTACATCTTTTAGATTATGGGCAGCATTACTATGTGATGAACCTGCCGGCACAGATATTAATTGCACCATATTGCTTTTAATTTCTGTATATCCTTTAATATCTTTAACGGCAACTACCACCTGTTCAGTTTCCTGCACCTGTGTTTCTGCCACCTGTTCTTGCTTTTTTTCATATCCGCTAAAAAAACTATTAAAAGAACGCCACAAACGGCTGCCGATATTAATGCTATAATGTATATTTTCTTCATGTGAGCTCCTTCTTAAATTGATGTTACGCTAGTTGATGTTGCCTTATAATATTTTCCAAAAAATGTTTGAGCAACGAAAGTTTAATTCTTCACCGGGTATTCCACCGTCACATTGATTTTGTCACTGTCAACGCTAACTGAAATGGTAGCTCCCTCGCCTCCGTTCCATAAATCTTCCTTTGCTCTTGTTTCAACCTTTTGGATCAATTGATTCATATTTGATTCATCATAATCTGAAATATAAAGTGAAGCATACCTTGCTCCTGCATAAGATGCGTTCTCTACTCTGTATTGATTAGAATATATCCACCCAAAATCAATTACTCCACAAAGTAAAGTTAGTAACAGTGGTAAAACAAGGGCAAACTCTACAATTGACTGACCTTTTTCACTTTTTTTTAATTTACCAAACAATGGAATGCCTCCTTTCCTGACAGTGTATCCACAATGAAAAAGACAGAGCATTTTTTCGAACCTGCTCTGTCTTTTTTATAAATATGAAATTGTTATTTTGTTTAATCTTAGTGTCCACCACCAGCTGCTGCTGTTGTTGCTTTATTTAATTCATCTTTAGCACCATCGAATGTGTCCCTGATTCCACCACCTAATGCTGTAACAGCTACAATAACAACTACTGCAATTAAAGCAATAATTAATGCATACTCAACCATTCCCTGTCCACTCTCATCTTTAAAAAATTTCTTTAACATAATTTACTCCTCCTATGGATAATATTTTTAATTCTATATTCTCTCAACAGTTTATTCTGTTGTATCGAACCTATTAACAAAAGTTCATTACGGTTACCATCGCCACTGCAATGAATGGCCCCATTGGAATCATCTCATGTATAACCAACTTAAATGCCATATTGGATTGAACCACTGTATATGCCAATACACAATTCCCATAAGTACTATGGTATATAATAAATTAGTAATTCCTAAACAAAATCCAACTGCTGCTGCCAGCTTAATATCTCCGGCTCCTACATTCTTAGCCAACAATGCCGGGAATGAAAAAATTGCAAATCCGGCAACTAATCCTAACAATGAAGAAACTAATGAAAATTCAGGAAAACCTTCTATTCCTAAAACATAGGGTATACTAAAAGCTACCTTAATAGCCAAAATTGCAAGTATTAAATCATTGGGGATAATTCTGTGATGCAGGTCTGTCACAGCGATTACTTCGCAAATCATTAATAATATGAAACTGTATATTATGTTATACAAAGAATTCTGTTTCCACATAATAGTAGCTCCTACCAATGCCATTATTATATGTAAAATAATCCTTTCGTTTCTACACTGGCTGTACACGATATTCCTGTTCAACAAAAGTCTCTGCTCAATAAAATCACAAGCAATCTTAAGAGCTGTTCCAATCAATGCACCGGCAATTAATTTGATTGCCAGCATTTCTTACCTCCTTTGTCTTTTCGTATCTTTGTCATTCCTAAAGTATAGCATAACTGATTCTTGTTTTCTATTGCTTTGTTCCCAAGTGGAGATTTTTGTTCTGAACGTATGTTTTGTAACGTTTTTACTTCTAGTAGACTTATTTAGCAGAATTTTTATACATTATAACCAACATATCGTCACCCATTGTAAAAATTAGGATTTACATCTTTCGTTCTATAAATTATTTTTTCTTTTGCTTATTAAAGATTACTCATTAACATAATATTTCTATATTAAATTAGTTTTTCCATAAAGCAACTAAACATATTTTGAAAAACATAATAATATTAGGTTGACATTACTTTTTCAAAATTGCATAATTAAGAAAAGAATGTCATTTCGTACTTTGTTATATCAAAATGGATGTTTAATTGTTGTACTTTTTGTGCTTAGACGTTTAGAAAGGGATATAATATGATGAAATGGACGAAACATATAAAAGACGAAAGTGGAGCATCCGCAATTATTGTTGCGTTGATGCTCGTTGTTTTATTAGGCGCTGCTGCACTTGCTATGGATCTTGGTTCAGCCTACTCCACCGGTGCTAAAGTGCAAAATACATGTGATGCTGCTGCACTTGCCGCAGCCAAGGAATTACCAAACCGCTGTTCAACAGAATCAGTGGCAAAACAATTTGTAAAGGAAAACGGTATTAATCCTAAATATGCCAAGATCACCATTAACGATTCTTCTTCCCGAGTGGAAGTCAGCATAAACAAAAAAGTTAATACCGGATTCGCCAAAATTCTTGGTATTAATACTGTTACTGTACAAAAGAGAGCAATTGCAAGCAAGGAAACCGTTCCTGTTGTGGAAACCCACAAAAAACTTAACAATATTTTTAATTATCTTCTTTTTCAGGGCAGTACAGACGATATGGTTTTCAATTCAGGCGGTATGGGTATTTACGGTCAGGTTCATGGAAATGGTAACATAAAAATTAACGCAGCCCTATGTGCCTTAGGCGGTATATCTGAATCTGGTAATAATTTATATGCTACAAGCAGTTTTCCGGTTGTTAAGAAAAACGAGTCAACAGGGGAGTTTGAAGAAGTTGGTACAGCTAAAATTCAATGGTGGCCATACAAAATACAAATTCAATCAAACGATGGTTCTATTATTGATGATATTACAAATTCTGAATATTACATCAAAGAAGAAAAAGAACTTACTATGCCTGATTTTATAATTGATAATGTTGATGCTTTGATTCCGTCACAGCGACCAACCTTAACCAGTTTTTCCGGTTGGGATACTATTAGCAGCGATATTAATTCTGCTTCTTCTAACAATGTACACTTTACCGGTAAATCAGGAACTTTAACAAAGAGTTTTTCTCATATAATTTATGCCGATGGTGATTTAGAAATTAATTCACGAACCAATGATATTGTTATTAATGGAGATATTTATGTAGATGGCAATTTAAAACTTTCAGCTTATGGATGCAAGTTGACCATAAATGGTAATTTATATGTAAGTGGGAATACAACTTTTTCAACTAATGACGATATAACAGTCAATGGCAACATATACTGTTGTGGTGATATTAATTCAGATGGTGGTTCCATTGGTTCCATAAATTGCGACTATGTATACTGCAACAACTTTATCCCTGGTGGAAAAGCCGATATTTCAGGCGTGTTGGTTGCAGAAAACAAAATTAAATTTACATCATCATCTAACAGCGTAAGCGGTTCTCTTGCTGTGGTCAGTAAAAACGGCGACATTGATCTGACTGCCGGTTCTCAGGAGTTTAACGGTATTGTTTATGCTCCAAAAGGAACTATTTCTCTTGGTGGCGTTACAACTGTACATGGAAATCTGATTGCAAATAAGTTAAATCTTACATCTGCAATACAAATCTATCCACTTACAAATTCCATAATTGATGATTTGATGACACGGTTTTAAAAGATTCAACTACAGAAACTACTACTTCAACGTCAACTTCCGTAAAGCTTGTAGAATAAACTACAATTTCGACGGTACTTTCTATTACATAAAAAAATCTGCTTAGCTTAAAACTACTAAGCAGATTTTTCTTTGTATTTTTGCATCCTTTATTTTATTCCGAATATAAGTTTAATTAAATTCCAAAAAAAATGACTGTTGTATGGTTCAAAAAACATATTCCCTAGCTCCTCTCTTATTCCCGTACGTCTTTCTCCCTTATAGTATACTTTGCAAAAAAGTTTTACAAGTGTCGTTTTTTTTGGCGAGCACGCTTTTTTTATAAAAACATATTTATTTTTAGTTCATTTTAAACTTCAATTTTTGTTATAAACATACAATCTTTCCACTCTGTTTCGATTGTTCCGTCATACTTTTCCAGTATTCTATGAACATTTTTCATGCCATAGCCATGATTTTCTTTGTCCTTCTTGGTAGAAATTCCTTCCTCATAATCTCTTTTTTGGAGAGCTATTTTTTATCGTAATGTAAAGTCTGTCACGATAATTTCGAATCTCCATTTCAAGTCTTCTTTTGCCTGCATATTCAAGAATTGCTTCCTTTGCGTTATCTAAAATATTTGCAAAAATAACACATATTTCAGTGTTTCCAAGAATAATATTTTGAGGAAATTTTCCAATAATTTTCACATCAAGAGGACCATCTTCACGAATTTCCTGTATCTTTGCATTTATTATGTAATCTGAAATAAGATTTCCTGTTTTGTAAATGGTATCTGTTTTTGAATAACTTTTAAGACCATTTAAATATTTTTCTATTTCGTCATATTCTTTCTTTTCAACCAACACTTTTAACGCTGTCATATGCTTGTTTACATCATGTTTAAAAGCTCTAAGCTCTTCGTCTTTTTTCATAACATTTAGGTAATAATTCTTCTGATCTTCAATACATTTTTCGTTTAAGGCATTAATTTCCGTCAACTGCTTTCTGGAACTTTCTACGTTTATGTAAAGAACACAAAGGGTTACTACGAAAAATGATAACACTATTGTTGTAATCACAACTAATCTTTTTGTGCCATATGTGATTTCCCCTAACATCATCCCCTGCATGCAGGCTGACACAATACACATAGCAACGATTGCTAATATTATCAATATGTACTTAACAATGTGAATGTATTTTAGCCTTTCTCGTAAAACGACATTTTTCTTTCTCATTATATAGCCGATTATGAGAAGTGGTAAAATACCTACCACATCTGCCAGAACATCAATGTACTGTTCATTTGCCCTATACTGCTCTCCAAGTGGAGTAACTGCAACCAATACCAACCACATCATCAAATCTATAAATGATGCTGTAAACCATTCTATAATTATACTTAATATAGATAATCGCCTACCCTCTGAAAATAAAATCGTTACTATCATGGTAATAAGTAGTAAGTTGTTTAAAAGGCTCAAACTTCCCTGTATGTATGTTCCTATACCAAGTAGTAGCCATATAGGTATCATTAAATATTTTTTCTTTCCATTGGATGATTTTAAACCAATAATATAATATGAAATAACAACAAATTTCATTGTTTCAAAAATGTATATTAACAATGCAATAATTTTATCCATTAGCAAAACCTCGCATTTTCTTTGCAATACTGACTATATTCTTTTTTTATTTTACTTTTAAGCCTTGCACTAACCGGTATCTCTTCTCCATTTACAATAATTGTTTTTTCTTTTATTTTTTCTACATATGCCATATTTGCAATATATGTTCTATGAACACGTATAAATCCCACACCGGCAAGTGTCTTTTCTAACTCTGTGCTTGAACGGCGCACCGACATTTTACTTCCATCTTCTAAATGAAGAATATTATATACGTGCTCTGCCTGAATGTAACAAATATCTCTGCTGTCAATACCATCAATATTAACTGTATTCATAACTCTTTTTATGGCATTATCAAGCATTACCGGCAATTGACTGTCCAAATATTTTTTCGTAACAAATCCCATAACATTTACGCCAAACGCCTGATTCATCATCTCATCATGACTTGTTACAAAAATAATTATTGTATCCTTTTTTCTATTTTGGAAATTGTTTTTTACAGAAATCCCGTCTAAATTTTCCATTTCAATGTCCAATATCAGAATATCATACTCCCCCTCTAAAACTTCCTTGCCATCAGTAAAGGTCTCAATTATTATACTCTCATCCTTGTAACTATTTGCTACCTGTTTGCAAATAGCCTCAACTGATTCACGCATGATTTTTTCGTCATCACATATTCCAATAACCATTTTCAATTTTCCTTTGCATCATTAAGTATTCAGCTTATTCATGCTTTATCCATATGTATGTTAAACATCGTAGATCCCCAAAGTATATTTATATTTTATACGTTAATAATGTTTTCAGCAAGGATTGATTTATTTTTAATTTATTAACAAAAAATGGTGTCCCACCTCTTTTTTCAAGAAGGAACACCAAGTTAAAAAGTATTAATTTCCCGTAATCCTTAACTTATATTGGTTTTAGTGTTTTTGAGAATTGTAAAAATTTAAAGGACATTTATTATACTGGTTCAAAGGAATCATGATCAAAGATAAATATCAGTTCATCATCTAATGATGAACTGTACAAAGCTAAAATTAAGAAGTAATTTCCATACTTTCTAAAAAATAATAAAAGCAAAGGTTGCGAGTATCACAATCTTTGCTTTTATTATTATCACTTAATTATAATTATCTTCAAAAGTCCAAATCTTGCTTCCTTTGTCATTTACAATGACACCAAAATTTTCCTTGCCGGCATTAATAGCTGATTTTTTGTCATTGTAAATTCCTTGAAGTCTTCCGTATGAATAGACAAAGAATTTACCTTCAATATTCTTATATATGTCAGCGTTTAAAACTTCAACATTACTACTAAAAGTAACTGTTGCCGGTTTGTTTATTTTTAATGCTGTATTAGAATCTAAATTGTTTGTAAATGCAATTGCCAGTTCCTGCATCTTTATATCATCCATGTAAAAGCTGGACTTTGCTACGGGCTGTTTAATTTCCGTATTATTAAGAATCTGGTCATCACCAATTTTCTTATTATTTTTCCACTTATTAAAACTAATTACAGAATCTGTCACCTCAATATTTGACAAAATCACCCCTGATTTCTTATATGTCTTAACTTCCTGCAACTTGTTATCAACAATCTTTAAAGTTGTAATTGGAAAACGCGCATACTTTCTTGTTGATTTTACTTTTGCCATACCATAAACAAGATTCTCGCCTGTAAAACCACATACTGTTATTTTGTAGCCTGGTTCTGTTATTTCTTTTTTAGTACCTGTTGATAAATCTACAACAGTTATTGAATCACTATCATCTAATGTTCCATTTGTATTGTAAGCAATGACTTTTCCATCATCAGTTGAAACACAGCTTCCGTCTTCTAACTTATCTACTAGTATGCCCCACTCTTTTGTTTTCAAATTAACATAATAAATTGTATTATTTATCATTAAATAAACTGTTCCATCACCTTTATAGCATAAATCCTTCATTTCATTTGTAAGAATCTGGCTAGGTTCATCGCTAGGTATAAAGGCAATTTCTGTTGTAGTATTTTTCTCCCAGTTATAATCCATTACCGAAATACCATTTTTGCCCCTGTGATAGCCACTT
>ERZ859980.210-NODE-210-length-42587-cov-1.532446_pt1 | contig 42587 bp, 51 predicted proteins | sample MGYA00509984_ERZ859980 | MGnify/ENA primary metagenome ERZ859980 (study PRJEB30046, sample SAMN00715173) | human gut metagenome | study: EMG produced TPA metagenomics assembly of the A metagenome-wide association study of gut microbiota in type 2... | reverse complement strand
ATTTGTATTGGTATTTCAAATAATTGTCTAGGAATAGTTTCTTTTAGCTTTTCAACAACCCCACGACCTCTACTATAGGCAAAATCTTTATGAACAATAGTACTTAAAGCATCTATTACCTCACCATTAAGTAAAATATCCATTTTTACAAGTTCACTACTTCTATAACCTATAACTTCGTAATCAAAAGAGGCATATCCCTTAGTAGTTGATTTCAATTTATCAAAAAAGTCATATACGATTTCTGCAAGAGGGAGTTCATAATGAATATTAACTCGTGTATCATCAATATATTCCATTGAAATATATTTACCCCTCTTATCCTGACATAATTCCATAATAGATCCAATATAGCTACTAGGCGTAAATATACTCGTTTTAATATATGGCTCCAAAGTTTCTTTAATCTTACTCTTATCGGGCATTTTACTAGGTGTATCTATTTCAATAATCTCACCATTCGTAAGAATTACTTGATAAATAACAGAAGGTGCTGTTGTAATAATTTCTATATTAAATTCTCTAGTAATTCTTTCTTTAATAATATCCATATGTAAAAGTCCCAAAAATCCACATCTAAATCCGAAACCTAAAGCACTAGATGTTTCAGGAGAAAACTCTAAAGAAGCATCATTCAATTTTAATTTATTTAATGCATCACGAAGAGCTTCAAATTTTACACTTTCTACAGGATACAATCCACAAAATACCATAGATTTCATAGGCTTATAACCTGTTAGAGGTGTAGAAGTATAATTTTCAAGAGAAGTTATAGTATCCCCAACTTTTACAGCCCTAATATCCTTAATAGACGCTACTACATGTCCTACCTCACCTGCATTAAGAACTTTTTTAGAAACTTCTTTAGGTGTATTTATGAAGAGTTCTGTCACTACAAATTCTTTTTTGGACTCTATCATATGAATTGTATCTCCTACTTTTAAAGACCCATTCATAATACGAGCAGCAATTATAACACCCCTATAAGAATCAAAGATACTATCAAATATCAAGGCCTGTAATGGTGCAGCTGAAGAACCCTTAGGAGCTGGAATTCTTTTTATGATTGTTTGAACTAAATCTTCTACTCCTTCACCTGTTTTAGCACTTGTGAGTATTACTTCATCTTTAGTAAAACCAAATATCTTATTTAACTCTTCCAATACTTTTGGAACATTAGCATTAGGTAAATCAATTTTATTAATAACCGGAATAATCACTAAGTCATTCTCCATCGCTAAAAACATATTGGCAAGTGTCTGCGCTTCTATTCCCTGCGCCGCATCTACTACTAATATTGCCCCATCACAAGACGCAAGACTTCGACTAACCTCATAGGAAAAGTCAACATGTCCCGGAGTATCAATAAGATTAAGCTGATAGCAAGTATTATTATAAGTATAATTCATAGTAGCAGTATTTAATTTAATGGTAATACCACGTTCTCTTTCAATATCCATAGAATCAAGTATCTGTTCTTTAGCTTCTCTTTTGGTAACCGCACCACAGACTTCTAAAATACGATCAGCCAAAGTACTTTTACCATGATCTATATGCGCTATTATGGAAAAATTACGAATATTTTCTTGCTTCATCTTAATCACCTAACTAATATATTAATATATTGCTTTGCCTTCCTTTTTTGTATTTGTAAATTCATCTAATATATTACTATTATAAACTGAAGTTTTCAATTCATCAACTATTTGATACCATTCAAGACCATTATTATTAACATTTTCAGTACAATATGTAGGATTCATATTATAAGCAAGTGACATACTATGATCGTATGAAGGATCAGCCTCAATTTATTTTTTATTCTTAAAAAAACATTAACAAAGTCTACTGCCGCAACATCTAAATTAGGGTATTTCTTTATCTCAAATTCATTAGTATATACATTAGTTCCATATACTCCCCCTAAATTATTATATAAATGGCAATATTCTGAAGTAGCATGTCCCGTTTCTAATTGAAAAACTGCAAGCATCGTCGCTAAAACATCTGGATCATTTATTTCATTTATATGAGCATATTTTAAGATTACTTTCTCTATTTTTTCTTCAGAATTATTATTTACTTGAATAGGATTAACTAAATATAAATTTTCGGCATAATAATCATAAAGAATATTTATTACATCTCTTTCAAGGTTAGAAGATGTAGAAAACTCACTATAATTAGTAGTTATTAAATTTTCAATAGTATTATCATCAACACCAAAAGTATCCTTATACTGATTAAATAATTCTTCCAACTGTTCTTTTAAACCGATTTTAACATTTTTATTTATTAATCCATCATAATAATCATCTGCTAAAGATGAATCATCTAGTAAAGAGTCAGTCATTTTTTTGTTTGAAACACTATCTTCATCAGTAGATATTGAAACACCATTATTTATTGTTTTATCTATTTGTTTGTCAGAAGATAAAGCAAATTTTAAACCTACCGCTCCAATAGTAAGCGCTATTGCACCACCAATCACTTTGCTCTTATCCAAATGAAATTTGCCAAGAGAAATATTTTTCATAGCTGTTTTCCATAATGCTCTATTAATTTTCTTATTAAAATCAGCAAAAGTTTCTTGATTTTTAAATGAATCATAATTTTGTAACACTATTGTATGTCCACTAATAACAATACCCAAACTTTTAAATTGTGATACAAGAAAGCCCTTTCTATTTTACTCTTATTAATATTATTAATTAAATTATTTATTCTATCAGTATTTTCATATATTTTATTACCGTCTATTTTATTTCTAATATACCAGCCATTTGATCTATTCCAATATAATATTTATTCATTACTGTCCCTCCAAAAATAAAAGGATGAGTACCTAGTACCCACCCTTAATCACCAATATTATCAAAAATGTTGTTATTAATATCAAACGTTGCAGTAGGTTGTGGCTTATCAACAATATCATCTACTTTAATAGTATTTTTTTCGTAATATTCATTTACTGTTTTATTTAAGTTCTTTTTAAAATCTATTTCTTCCTGATCCTCAAATCCTTTAAAGAAAACCTGTTCTATTTGATTATCATTAAATAAACAAATTTCATTAGAATTAATAATACCTTCAGGATATAAGCATCCAGTATAATCATATATCTTGGTTGTATCATCATTATCTACAGAACAAAATCCTGTAACCATTACACGTTTCGTTCCACCTTTAAGTAAAACAACTGAACCAACTGGTAAAAATTCCTTTTCCATAATATCCCTCCTTAATTCTCACCTAATAAATCATATGTTCTGGAATCATCCTCACTTGTACTAGTATCTTGAACACTCCATGTATCACTGTTATTAGCTTGATTAGTAACTGCCGAATAACTTGGAGCAGTAGTTTGTTCATTAAACAATTCATCACTATTAATTTCATTTTGTTCACTATTAACTACATTGGGTTCGTCATCTGTCCAGAATCTATTTCCATTTGTAAAACTATCTTCATTTGTATCATCAAATTCACTATTTTGTTTGTGATTTTTATAAGCTTTAACACCAACTCCACCAGCAACAGCTGCTCCCAGACCTACTGCAATAGGTATTGGATTAAATCCACTCTTACTGCTCTTAGTAGTCGTATCAGCATCAGGTAATGTTGTAGGTGTTGTTGTAGGTTCAGGATCATCGCCAAAAAGATCATTACCAGTTCCTAAACTACCACTATCACCCTTAGTTGATGGTGTTGTATTTTCAACCTTCTCTGGTGTAGCAGGAGTTGTTGTAGGTGTATCAACTGTACCAGTTTCCGCCGGAGCAGTAGAATTATTAGCAACAGATGTAGTATTTTCCTGTCTATAAACCGTATTTCGAGGTGCTGAATTATTATTGTTATTGTTGTAGTTGTTGTTATCAGAAGGAGTATTATTATTACCGTTATTACTATCATTTGGTGTAGTAGGCCCATTAGCCGGTGTATTATTATTTTGTTGTTCTCTATTATTAAGTTCTTCTTCTCTCTTCTTTAACTCTTCATCCTTCTTAGCAAGTTCTTCCTGTTTCTTAGCTATTTCATCTTGCTGCTTTTTAATTTCTTCTTGCTGTTTCTTTACCTCTTCCTGTTGTTTCTTAACTTCTTCCTGTTCTTTCTTAAATTTCTCTTCTTCTTGTTTTAAGCGCTCTTCACGTCTCTTAATCTTTTCTTCTTCTGGCCATTCAGTAACTTTCTTATCCTTATTATTGTTGTTACTACTATTGTTATTATTACTGCTACTATTACCATTATTGTTGCTCTTGGTACTACCATTACTCTTTCCCTTTGAAGAAGCAGTTCCTGTTTTAGTTCCTGTATTTGTATTACTAGGTTTCTTTATAATACTAATTGCACCGCTAATAGTTGAAGCGGCTCCACTACTAATTGCTTTAGAAATAGCATCTGCTATAGAAGAATTACCAGCACCACGTGACCTAGAAGCATTTCCTGAACCAATTGAAGAATTGCCAGAACCAACGGAAGCATTACCAGCCCCAGAACGCGCAATAACACCAACATTTATGGAAGATCTTCGATTTCCCCAAAGACGTCCCGATGATGAACCACCAGAGCTTCCAAAACCAGAGGCACTACCCGCACCAGAAGCACTAGCCTTAAATGAAAAAGTACTCATGATGGTAGTTGCATCTGCAGTAGCATTTTTCATTAAAGACTGTGATTTTTTTATAGCCGCATATAACTGCTCAGCTTTATCAACAAAGTCAGCCACTTTTCGCTCATAACTATTTTCATTGTATTTATAGTTCAAATAATTATCATACCTACTAGAAACAGCCTCGGCGCTTGATAAAAATGATCTCATATTAGCAAATTTATTAGTAATATCGCCAAGCTTATTTATTATATTCTTTTCAAACTGTGATCTAATATCTTCAACAAGAGTCTCATCATAATACGTATTTCTTATCTTCCTTCACGTATCATTTCTTTATACGTTTCTTCACTAGCCATCATAATCACCATCCTTTGCTTTTTGGATGATTCTTCTGTCATCTTTCAAAGAATTAAGTAATGCTTTACCAGAAGCATCCAAATTTCTCTCATCACCATCGCATGTGCTAGCAAGGTTAGTAATTTTGGCCTGAATATTTGAATATTTTTCATCGCAAAGCTTTCTAATTTCGCTAGATTCTAAAGAATCAGCTGAATTAGTAAACCATTGAGAAAGTTCAGAAAAATGATCAAGTGTAGGCCTTAACGCATCGTAAAGTTCATACATTTTATCATACAAAATATCAGAACCATTTTCAACGATAAAAGCTCCATAGGACTGATCTGCGATGTAAGATAAATTTTGCATAAAATTTTCAACCTCTTCAACAGTATTAGCAAATTCCCTTATAGCTTGTCTATTAACAGTATGATTAGGTATAGTTAGTGTAACATTTTTAGTAGGTATATGAACCCATGTCATCGTTGTTGCCATAAAAATCAACTCCTTTCTAAAATTGTAGTATGCTATAAACATAAGATATAATCTTACACTTATAGCATACTACAACAGTATGCTATATATTTTTTTATAATTATTGTAAATCTTGTTGAGCTTGTGCGTTCTCCATAGCAGAAGCACTTTGAGATTGTGCTGCTTGCATATTTTGACTATGAGTAACGATATTTTGTTCATTAGTTTGAATTAAATTAATGAATTCCTCATAATGTTTCTTTAAACTCTCATAAGCATTTAAAGCAGCTTGAGAAACATCTTGGTTACCACTTACACCAACTGTTTGAATGTTTTCTTGTAATTGACTAGAAACCTTATCGCAATCAGCAAAAACTTCATTGATTGCTCCTCTTGCAGTTTTAATGCGGCTCATTGTATCTTCACTTTGATCATAACTAAATACAGTTGCCATTTAATTCACTCCTTTCAAATTTTATTTTAGTTTTTATTTAAATGCACTCATGCTTTCATCGATTGCATTATTCATTGTTGTATTAGTTTTTTCAACAGCTATTCCTAAATCTCTAATAGCTTGTCCCATACCATCAACAACTGCATATTTTTCTTCAAATAATTGGAAGAATTCTTGTCCAGCTGCATCAGTCCAATATGGTTTTAACTCTTCAACTGCTGATTTAATTTTAGCAAGTTCGCTATCATAAGTATCAGCATTGTTAGCTAAACTTTTAGCATTAGCAACTAATCCATTGCTATCCATTATAATTTTTCCCATAATTTCACCATCCTCTCATATTTTCTATCTCTCAATAAGAATATATTTGAATACCGTACCCTCCTATACTCTTACAATACCAGTATAGCATTTTAAATTTTTACTGTAAAGATTTTCATCATTTTTTATAAATTATGTGTCAACTACTTACTAATTGCCTTATTAATTCCCTTAAATAAACTATTCATTGCCATGTCAAAAGTTTTTTCTATTAAATTAGACGTCTTTAAGGCTATACTGTTTAAAGCATTATCATACTGTTTATCATTTTTTAAATAATTAGTTGCCTTTATATTTTTACCTTTTTTTACATCATCTTCAAATTTTGTAATAGCATCATTTGTTAAACTTGTGCGTCTAAAATTACTATATTCATAGTACCCTGAAGCCTGCCCAATATAAATACATAAAAACAAAATAACAAGTGTTACTCCCAAGAATCTAACCAAGTTCTTTTTGTTCATTATTTATGATCACCTCACTTATCACTTCGCTAATAGCAAGTACTGTATTTAACACCTCACTCGTCGTATTTTCATATCCTCCTATTTCTATTAATATAGTATATGGTGAAAAATCCTGGTTATAAACTCCATTAACTCCAGCTCCACCTTTTTTATAAATTCCTTTACTAAGTCCTGGATATTTTTCTCCTATTTTATTATTAATTTCTTCTGTAAAAGCTAAATTTTTTTGATAATTTGCATTTTCTAATCCTATCAAAAATATAATTTTAGCATAACTTTTATCACCTATTTGAATAGTGGTTTTATTTTTCTTAAGTGAATCTCTATGAAGATCTATAAAATATTTTAGTGAGGGATACTCTTTTTTTACATCCTCCATATAAATTCTACTTGCCTTATAACTAGCGGCATAATTCCAACTATTTAAATTTAATACTTCTCTAATACTTCTTTCTTCTGTAATTGTATTAATATTATTTTTCTGAAATACATCTAACATAATATAATTATTAATAGTAACTGTTGGATTTACTGCATATTCAGCTAAAGTTGTTTTGGCGTATTCTTCTGTCTGGTGAGAATTATAAAGATAAACAAGTGGTTTAACTTCAATTTCTTTTACTGTTTTTTTCTCTTTATTATAAAGTTTTGCAACTTTCATATTTAAAAGATTATATGGCTCAGTAAAACTACTAAACTGTTTTTTTAAAAAGCCACTTCCACTCCTCTTCAAAGAAGCATCTTCCAATAAATAATAAACTAATTCCTTATTATCAATATTAATATTTTGTTTGCAAAGATAATCAAATGAAAAATATAAAGACAATGAAAAAATTATAAATAACAGAAAAAACTTAAAAGAAAACCTTCTTTTTTCTTAGCTTTAAGCCTCATTCTATTCATTTTATCACCTAAAAATAATATACTAAGCCTTTATGTTTAATTATGTCGTTTTATTATATTTAGACAAAAGAAAAAGACATTAAATGTCTTAATTTAAGAAACTAGGAAAAACATTTATGAATAGGCTGTATAGATATAGTGCCAAAGGCTTGCCTAATATAATTATAACTAAAAACTTTTTAAAGGAGATATTAGACACACCAGCTACATAGCATAATAAATCATCTGGTGCCCCAGGTAAAAATATTCCCCAGAAAAATATTTTTTCAAATTTTTTATTTTTAATATATGAAACGTACTTATTTACGGTCTCTTCCTTAAATAGTTTTAAAACCAACTTAATTCCATATTTTCTAGATAGTAAAAACGCTCGACACTACCTATACAAAGCCCTATGTAATTATATATGAAGCCAGCAAAGCCACCAAAAGCAAGCACTCCTGCAAGACAACTAGCGCCACCTGGTATAACTGGTAAAACAACTTGAATAATTTGAATAAAAATAAATATTATCGGAGCCATAACCCCATACCCCTTAATATATTTAACCAATTTTTCAGGAGACTCAAAAACACCAACTTTTAAAGCATAAATTATAAATATACAAATCAAAATTGTCATAATAACCGTTATTACAGAAAACAATATTTTTAGTTTACTGTTATTATTATTTTTATCCATATTTTACTCCTCTAACAACTACTATATCAAGTATATCATATATTGTTACATCTACAACTACTATTTGTGCATCACACATCACTATATGATCTTTTGACACTATGTAAAGCCATATTTAGTCCATGCCCAATAAGTAAAGACAATTTATCTATTAAAAAGTCTATTTCTTTAGGCGTAACCATATAATTATAATCAATCGGATTTAAAACTTCAAAAACAAGTCGTTGCAATTCATCTTCACTTAATGTACCAACTATCCCAAGCAAATATTTTTTCTCATCCTTATCTAAATCTTTATCATAGTCCTTATAATCTATCTTAAATTTTAATTTATCTTGTTTATTATTAATATTATTTTTATCATAACTAAACTTTTTTAACATGAAATTAATCGTATCCGCAACTATTATTGAACTGTCTATAATAGTTGGTACTCCAATAACTATAACCGGAACTTTTAATGTTTCTTTATCTATACTGATTCTAGAATTATTAACTCCACTACCAGGTGTAATACCACTATTACTTATCTGAATAGTTTTATTTAATCTATCAATAGAAGAAGTAGCCAAAGCATCAATAACAATAACAAAATTAGGTTTTATATTTTCAACAATTGCTAAAATGCTATCTTTAGTTTCAATACCAGTTTCTCCTGTCACTCCCGGTTTTAAAATACTTACTTCACGGTACCCCTCTTCAACACTACCTAACTTAAATAAATGTCTTGTTACTAATACATGATTTAAACTCTTAGGCCCCAAAGCATCAGGAGTAGATTTTTCATTTCCTAAACCAATAATTAAAACTGAACTATCTTCTTTAATACTATTTTCTTCTAACATCCTTTTTAGAGTATTAACAAATACTTCCTCTACCTTCTTAAAGTTTTGTGAATCACTAATATCTTTAAACGTTACAGTTTTATATATTCCTTCTTTTTTTCTAAAAGTCTTAGCTTCTTCCTGATTATTTATACCTACCTCTTCTACATAAATATCTTTATTTATTACCTTTTTGGTATAATTACTACAGCTCTCCTTTCCCGGAAAATGATCAATAACTAAATCTGTTCTTAGCTCATATTTATCTAAATTTATTTCATGCATGATATCACCTAATATTACTTTTTCCAAAATTTACAATTTTATTTGCATTTTCTACTTTTTTTTGTTAAAATTAATATGTTTAACAAAGTGAGGTGAAAAAGGTGCCAAATATTAAAAGTGCTAAAAAGCGTGTACGTGGAAATGCAAAGAAAGAAGTTGTAAATAATACAATCACTTCTAGCATGAGAACTGCTATTAAGAATTTTGAAAAAAGCGTTAAAGCAGCAGACAAAGATGCAGCAAACAATAATTTAAATATCGCTATTCAAAGAATTGATAAAGCAAGATCTGCTGGTCTTGTTCATTTAAACAAAGCAGCTCGCTTAAAATCTAGATTAACAAAAATGAAAAATGAAATGGAGTAATTTAATTACTCTTTTTTTGTACCATACCTTATTAACGTAAATATTAAAAAAATAAAAATAAATTATTTCTATAAATAAAAAAATAGGATATAATGGTTTACAGGATGTGATAATGTGAAGAAGGTATTTTGTACAGGCATATTATGTATTTTAATAGGTTTAATTTTTCTATATCAAGAAGAACTTAAAACTCTATATAATAAGTATTTGAATAAAGAAAACTTTAGTATGAAACTTACTGATCACAATGAATACTATAGAGACTATGACTTTGATTTTGTGAAAAGAACAACTAATACTTCTCCTACTTCTAAAAAAGATTTGTATAATATTTATTACTCTGTTTTAAATTCCGGTAAAACATCATTTTCTTTTTACTGCCCCAACAAGTATCAAAATTGTCTTAGTGATGTAAAAGACATCGCTAATGACCAAACACTTTTATCACATATTAATAACTTTGTTCACCCTTTTAATAGTTTTAAAAATATCGAAACAGAATATAATAGCTACGGCAAAATATCTATAAAAATAACTCACACATATGACAGTAATACAATTAATCTTATAAATAATAAAGTATCAGAAATTAAAAATAGTCTTTTGCTACAACCAAATTTGTCAGATGTAGAAAAAATAAAAATTTATCATGATTACATTGTTAACAATAATAAATATGACTCTGATCGTAGTGATAATAACATTATCAAATATAAATCAGACATAGCCTATGGTCCATTATTTGAAGGATATGCTATTTGTGGTGGATATACAGATTTAATGGCTATATTTCTTAATGATATGAACATAAAAAACTATAAGGTATCTAGTGAAAATCATGTTTGGAATGTTCTCTATCTAAATGGCAACTGGTTAAACCTAGACCTAACTTGGGATGATCCTATCACTAATGATGGTACTGATATTATAGAATATAGCTTCTTTCTTATAAATACTAAAAAGTTAGAACAAATAGAAAAGAATCAACACTTATTTGATAAAGAGATTTACAAAGAAATAGCAAATTAATTTGTAAATCTTTTTTATTTTTAAAATTTTTAGCCATAATATTATTAGGTGATTTTAATGAAAATAAGATTAGGCTATGCCTGCATTTCTAAAACTTTAAGTAATGTAACAACGTCTTCCACAATTACATATACTACGTTTCAAAAAGATAAAGATTATAAAAAAATAGATACTGCTATCAAATCAAACTTAAATGCTTTAAAAGAAATACTAACATATAACATTAAAAATAATATCCATTTCTTTCGCTTATCCTCAAAACTTATTCCATTAGCCACTAAAAGTGATGTTATCTTTGATTATATAGATCCATATAAAGATTATTATAATTCTATAGCCAAAATAATAAAGATAATAAACTTCGCATTGATTTTCACCCTGATGAGTTTTGTGTCTAAACAGTACCAAAAGTGAAGTTGTAAAAAATAGTATTGCTATTTTAGAGTACCACTACAACCTTTTAAAGGCTTTAGAAATTAAAAACAAAATTTAGTTTTACACATTGGTGGAAATACATTCGGTAAGAAAAATTCTATCTCTAGATTTATAAATAATTTTAATACTTTATCTAAAGATATCCAAGAAAGTATTGCAATTGAAAATGATGACAAAATATTTAATATAATGGATTGCATATATATAAGTAAAAATATAAACGTTCCTGTGATACTCGATTACCATCACCATATATGTAATCATGATGAATTAGACATCAATGATTACTTAAAAGATATACTATCATCTTGGCATAATGCCACCCCTAAAATGCATTTTTCATCACCAAAAAATAAAACAAAAAAAGACTTTAGAAGTCACAATGATTACATAAATGTTGATGATTTCATCAATTTTATAGACCTTCTAAAACCTTTTAATCATGATGTAGATATTATGATAGAAGCCAAAGCCAAAGACGAAGCTTTATTTAGATTAGTAAGAGAACTAAAGTATAAAACAAACTATACATTTATAGATGATACATCATTTGAAGTATAAAAGAGTTAAATAGTAATTTTTTTAACTATCTTGGAAAGCATTTTTTTGCTTTTTAAATATAAACCTGTATATCTTTCATAATACGCCTCTAAAAAACGATTAATTTCTTGAACACTATTATCATTAATCTCTATCTTTGAAATTTTATCAATATCAACATAATAAAGCATTCTAACAAATTTAATAGTTTTAATATCAACCATTACTTCATTTGTATAACAATTTCTACAAACTAATCCACCATGATCACTACTTAAAGTAACAATATTTTTATCACTTCCACATAAACTACAACAATCAATACATGGTCTAACTCCTAAATAATCTAAACATTTTAACTCTACAATATTAGTAATGATTAATGGATCAAATCCCTCATTAATTTTATCAAGGGCGGCTCTAAGTAACGTAAAAATGCTTTCATCTTCATTTTGTCTATATACTTGCTCTACAAGTTCCAGAAGATAAGTAGCAAATGTAATATTATCTAGGTTAGTTAATATATTATTATATGAATTATTAATATCAACTTCAATCAAAGTAGAAAGTCCATTCTCTTTATAATAAATATGAAAAGTTCCATATATTAGTTTTCTACTAACTCCACGTAACTTACTCTTCATATTTCTACATCCTTTAGACATAATACCAAGTAAACCATATTTAGGAGTCAAAACATTTAATATCTTACTAGATTCACTATAGTTTGTTTCACTAAGAACTATTCCCTCTACTTCTTCAATTTTCATAACTATTCACCATCTTTTATTCTAATATACATTAAATAATACTTAATATCTCCGGTTTCTTTAAATAAATCCAAGCTATTTCCTTCATAAAAATCACCTCTATTAATATAGTGGTGATTTTACTTATTTTTTATTCATCATCTTTTAAACCTAATTCAAGAAAATATTTCTCTTCATCTCGCCAATTTTTAAGTGTTTTAACATAGGTTTCTAAATAAACCTTTTTACCTAAAAATTCTTCCATATCATGTCTTGCTCTAGTACCTATTTCTTTTAACATTTGACCCCTTTTACCTATTATGATCTTTTTCAAGTTATCACGTTCAACCACAATAAGTACAGAAATATTAACTATATTTTCATCTTCTTCATATTTTTCAGTATAGCAAGTTACTGTATGAGGAACTTCTGAATGTGTTAACATCAATACTTTTTCACGTACAAACTCTGCCATAATAAACCTAAGTGAAACGTTTGTTAACTCATCTTCAGAAAATATTCTTTCTTCTTCATTTAAATATTTTTTTATTGTACTTATAAGTTCATCAACATTCTTTTTGTTTAAAGCAGAAATTGGAATAACCTCTTCAAACGGATATAAGTCTTTACAATTAACAATTTGCTTAAATATTTCTTTGTTAGACATTCTATCTATTTTATTTAGAATAAGAAAAACATGCGCATCTGTTTTCTTTAATCTTTCAAGTATTTCCTTATCTCCTTTGCCAATTCCTGTTTTAGCATCAACTACAAATAAAATAACATCAACATCATCTGTACTTGAATAACTCTTTCTATTCATTAACACTTCTAACTTATTTAAAGGTTTATGAATACCTGGTGTATCAACAAATATAATTTGACTATCATCATCATTATAAATACCATTAATAATATTTCTAGTTGTTCCGGCTTTATCTGAGGTAATAGCTAGTTTCATATCTAAAATAGTATTTAACAAAGTACTTTTCCCAACATTAGGTCTCCCTACTAAACTTACAAATCCTACTTTCATTTTAAATCCTCACTATCAAAAGGATAAGGGCACAACTCTTCTACTGTATGTTCAACATATCTTCCATCAGTAGCATAAGCTCTTATAATAGCATCCTTAGAAAACAATTCAATAATCATTTGGCGGCATACAAAACAAGGCATTCCTATCTCTCCACTTGATACCATAACATTAATTTCTTTAAAGTCGCCTTTTTTATATCCAGCACTTAACGCACTAAAAATTGCCACTCTCTCAGCACAAGCTCCTGCTCTATAACTTGCATCCTCTACATTAATACCAGAAAACTCAGTCCCATCATTCATCACAACAATGGATGCTACCGGGAAGTTAGAATATGGACTATAACTATTATTTAAAAGTTTCAACAATTTATCCTTCATTTTTATTACCTCTCTTTATATCAAATTCTGCTAACACTTCTTCTTGTTTTCCAAACATAACTTCTTCTTCTTCTTTTGTTTGATGATCATATCCAAGCAAATGATAAAAACCATGAACTGCTAAAAATGCTAATTCTCGTTTAAAAGAATGACCATACTCTTCGGCTTGTAATTTAGCCCTTGGAATACTTATATATATATCACCAAGCATTCTCATATCACTACCATTTAAAACTAAATCATCATCTTCTAACGCAAAAGTTATAACATCAGTTTCTCTATCAATACCTCTATATAATTTATTAAGATTATGTATATATGAGTTATCAACAAAAATAACATCAAAACTAGTATCTACTAAGCCTTCTTTATCCATGGCATATAACAATACCTTTTCTAATAAATCTACCTCTTCTATATCTTCTTCTACTAAATTATTAAATTCTATTTTATTCATTTAAACCACCTACCAAATAATTGCAATTACACATAACAATATTATAACTGATAATATATTTAAAAACCACTCACTTTTACAAAAACTTGGTAATTTTGTACTGAATTTATGTCCATAATGATAACATAAATATCCAATATAGCCGCCAAGTGTGTTTAAGAGGATATCGTCTACATCAAAAACTCTTCCTATCATCATTTGAACGCACTCTATTGTAAGTGACGCCAACAAAGTTAAAAAAACTATTAATTTTCCTTTTTCTGGCTTAAGAGTATAAGACGCAAAAAAACCATAAGGTAAAAAAAGAATCAAATTTCCAAGAACATTTTTAATAAATAATCTACTTCCAAACCTATATCTTAACATCTCTTTAAAAGGAATAAAATTATTACTTGACCAATTCACAACATCTTGACTTGTTACAACTTGGAATAACATTAAGACATAAATAATCATACTAAGCATTAATAATTCTTTATATAGTGAGAAATGTTCATTATTTTTTACTAAATAACATATTCTAACTGATACAATAATGACAATAGATACTATTACCATAGGCCATGTCATATCGATAACACCTGCTATTGTCTTTGTTATTCCTTGCATCCTAATCACCCTCTATTTTTAACTCCTTTGATATTTTCTTATAATCTGTTATATTTTCTCGTACTTTAAAAAATATCTCTACTATTATTTTACTATTTTTTAGGGTCTTTTTCAAAACTTTTTTACTTAAAATCATACTTTGTTCATCCAGATGATCTTCTAATTTCTTTGTAGCTAATTTTATCGCCTCAGAAGAAGAGTTATCCATGTTATACTCTTTATCTATAATTTCAATCTCATGTTTAGTTTCTAATACTAACCTTATAGGTATTAAATTATTTTCAATTATTGGACTATCTTCACTAATATAGGACTTATTATCCTTACTAAATGGAACAGATATCTTTTTATTAGCAATTCTAAGTGTTAAAGCCTTACTCGTTTTGCCAGTCTTTTTCTCTTCATAATATTTCTTTGGTAATTCTACTGTAACACTATACCATACTTCCCCATATACTTTTCCTTCTGCTTTTACTTTACTAACTTCATCCTCTTTATTTTTTATTGTTCCACTGACAATAGTATCTCCTTTTCTTACATACTCATACTTTTTTCTAACAATTTCACCAGTCTCAGCCTCAATATTTAAAATCATCGCATCCTTTTTAGCAACTATATCACGGACCTCATTATCCACTTTATTATCTTTAATTAATCTTTCTTCTACATTTACAATATAACGAGTACCAATTCTATCTATTTCAAGCCATTCTATTTTATCCTTTTCTTTTTCTAATATCTTATTTCTTATCTCTTCTTTTTTAGCATATGAAACCCTAAACCTATATTTAGAAATTCCAAACTCTTTCAAATCATTTTCAACAAGTTCTCTTATTTCTTCTTTTGAATGTATAACATCTATAAAAAAAATAAAATGAGAAAGAATAATCATAAGACCTAATGTTAAAAATAAAAAAGATAAAATATATTTATATTTTAAAAGTAAATATCTTAGTTTTGCCACTCCGAATCTATTAACTATTTTAATGTTGTAACTCGTCTTCATTTTTAGTATTTTAGCATAATCTACTTCATCAACTGTAAGACTAATCCCATCGTGATCTTCAATTATATTGTATAATTTAATTTTTTTAACTATCAAATGTCTTAAAAAGTACTTGGGATCTTTTCCCGTTATTTTTATCCTATATCTATTAGTCATCTAATTCAACCCTTAAAATATTACCTATTATAAGTACTTCTTGATCAAGTAATTTATTTAGTTTTAAATTATTACCAATGATTTTTATTTTACCATTACCCTTTGTAAGACTAATTTCTTTATCTGTAATATCCCTTATCCTATCATAATTTAAAACATTAACTCTATTTTTTAAAAGTGTAATTTTAAGTTCTGTCTCATTTATATATTCTCTTATATTTCTAAACATCTTATCACCAATACATTATATGAAAAAAGATGACTAATTAGTCATCTAAGAAAGTCTAGATTTTATTTTAGAACTAACTACTCCCATATCAAAGCATCCTTTTACTTTAGGGCTAACCATACTCATAACTTTACCCATGTCTTTCATACCTTGAGGAGCTAGTTCTGCAAAAGCTTCATCTATAATTTTATCTACTTCTTCTTCACTTAATTGTTCTGGTAAATATCTTTTTAGGATATCTATCTCATTTTCAGTCTTAGAAACTAAGTCTTCTCTACCACCTTTTTTAAATTCAGCAATAGAATCATTACGTGATTTTATTTCTTTAGCAATGACTTCTATTAATAATTGATCATCTACTTCTTTTTTTTGATCAATTCTAATTTTATCCATTGCTCCTTTTGCCATTCTAAGTACTGATAATTCTTCTTTTTTCTTTTCTTTCATCGCTTTTATCATATCTTGTTGAAATTTTTCTAACATATATTATCACTCCCACAAACATTTTATCAAATTATATCCATAAAGTCCATTTATTCGAAAAAAAAGAGACTAATTAGTCTCTATCTCTGTTAGCTTTATTTCTTTTTCTTGAGTTCTTAATGCCCTCTTTTTTAGCTGCTCTTCTACGTACACCTGGTTTATCATAACATTCTCTTTTTTTGCACTCAGAAGGGACACCGTCTCTCGCTACTTTTTGTTTAAACTTTCTTAGAGCCATATCTAAGTTTCCGTTCTTAACTGTTACTTGCGTCATTCAAATTTCCCTCCCTTCATCTCTAACTAAAATGAATTATATCATAACATATAATATTTTTTCAACATAAATCGCTATTTTTTTTATATTTTTTATATATTTCTTAAAAAATAACCAAATATCTTCCCTAAATTGTATGAAATTACCAGAAAATAACCACAAAAAACATAAAAAATAAGGTAAATAATGAACTTTTTTATTCTAATGGACATAATTTATCATCATGTACTCTTCTAATAGCAGAACCTACTCCAATACCAGCATCTATTAACACCTTGATTACATTTGTGAATGCGTTAATTATTGTTCCAGAAACACTTGCTCCACCAATAACTTCTTCTAACAACTCATCACTTATTCTATTCATCACCACATTTTTTAGGATGTGTATATCCTTCAAATACTCCTGAAACAAATATCGTCACGGCCGCAATCAAAGCACCTATCCATCCATATCCTCCTCCCTTAATATTTTCTAGTTTATCATCAGCTATTTTAACCATCATATCAATCCTCCCAACAATCAAAAAATATCTCAAAAAAAGTTCTTTTCTTATCATACATACTTACCTTGATTTTTTCTTCTTTAAAATTATGCCTAAACTTTATTAAGACCTGCTTATAATCATCATATCCTTCTCTAACTGCAACAATACTAATTTTTTCCTTTCTTTCAAAAGTATATACATAGTGATTTCGTTCTAATGCTTTAACATCTTTTTCATTTAAAAAAATTGCATATACCTTATCTACTACCTTAACACCATCATAAACATTATAAGTATTTATATAAGTAGTAAATGTTCTTAATAAAACTACCACAGTAATTACTAAGAATAAAAAGTTAGTTATCATATCAAATATATAATTATCATATTTCATCCGATATACCACCATCTTCTAATTTTAAAGTCCTACTATATAAATCCATATTCCCCATTCTATGACTAATAACAATAACTGTTTTTTCTTTCAAATAACTAAATATTTTTTCTAAAATTTGTCTTTCTTCTAAAAATCTATTTGACTAAAGGCCTCATCAAAAATATAGATGGAACTATTTTTCAAAGAGCACGCGATAAGATAATCTTTTGCCTTTCACCACCACTCAAATTATAATTATCATTTTCTATCATCTCTAAATCTCCATGTCTTTTTTTTGCAATTACTTTATCTAATAAGGTAATATTATAAATCTGTTCTAGGTTATCTGCTGCTATATTTTCATAAAGAACTACATTATCCTTAATCGTCCCATAAAAAAGGCTTTCATTTTGTCCACATACATAACCTCATTTCTTAAAACTCCTAAATGATAATGATTTATGTCAATATTATCAATAGTAATAACTCCATAATTAACATCTATATAAGATAAAAGCATTTTCATTAAAGTACTTTTTCCACTTCCACTTTCCCCATAGAAAAATATCTTTTCTTTAGGATATATTTTTAAATTAAGATTCTTAAATAAGGTATGAGTATTTAAAGAATAATTTAAGTTTTTAAATTCTATTGTCCCGTTAACCTTTCTTTCTTTAAAATAATTACTACAACTAAAATTATCCTCTCTAATCATAAATAAATTGTCTATCCTTTCACGAGATAATTTATACTGATTAAAATCACTAACTACTTTCAAAATATTAGAAAATGATATAAAAAAGTAACTTAAAATATTTTGTAAAATTAATATAAGACCAATACTACATTTAAAACTAATAACATTTAAGCTTGCTATTAAATAAAATAAAACATAAAAAACATCTTTTATTATTTCCTGTATAGTATTCATAAAAAGTAAATTATTATTAACTAGATAAGAGCTTTCTAATAATCTTTTATACCTAGCATAAAACCTACTAACTTTTCTAGGTTCCAAGTGTAAATTTTTAATAGTAGTAATTTTTTCTAAATTTTCAATAAATAAAGAATTAATTTTATCTTCTTCTAAAAGATAATTACTTAAATATCGTCTTTTCTTTTGATTATTAAAAATAGCTATCAATATAAAGAACACTATTATACCTACAAGCAAAAAGAAAATTTCTAAATTAACTTTAAAAAGCATTATTAAGAATACATTAACAACTAAAACGTCTGTAAAAATAGTAACTAATAACTTAGTCAAAAAACTTTTTACTATTCCAAATCCCCCATTCTAGACACTATTTCTCCAGTTGTACGATTCTTATAATACATATAAGGAAGCAATAACAGTTTGTTATAAAACTTTTTCGTCATATACTCATCCATTAAAATACTAAATTTGCTGCTGACAAGATTACGGAAAAGAAAGAGTATTTCTTTAAAAACATAAATAACTAAAATTAGCATTGATATTTTTAAAACATTATTTTCTATACCATAGTTAATAGCGTTATTCAGTAAAAAACTAAAATGAAAGCCACAAACAATACTTAGAAAAAAACTTAAAAGAGAAAATATAACTATATATACCAAATAAGTGATATTACTTTTAGAAAAATTCTTAAACCACATTTTAACATATTTTTTAACCCTAATATTTGGTAAAGTATCTATTGGTTTTAATATTATATAATTATTACTACTCATCAAACTAAATTCCGCAAATGTCAGTATCCTCTTTCCCTTTGCTGGATCCATAATCATAACTTTTCTCTTAATGTTATCTATCTTATAAATAACCACAAAATGTTTTAGATTCTTATTTAGAATAACATACTTATAATTGGTAAATCAAGTGATGAAATATCAGTTAGTTCTCCTCTTACTCCATATGCCGAAAAGCCAATTTCTTGAGCTGTATGAACCAAATTGTAAGCACTAACACCATTTCTAGCTGTATCATTCAGCCCCCTAAAATACTAAATGGGAAGATCCCCGCCATAATGTCTAATTACTGACAATAAACAACACACTCCACAATCCATACTTCCATTCTGTCTTACAACTTTCACCTCATTAGCCTCCTCATATGTATTATTATGAAAAAAACTAACGAAAACAAAAAAATCTGCTATTTACGAGCAGATTTTTCCATCCTATAAAATTTAACACGTCTAACTATTTTAAATAAGACAACGCAAACAAACATTACTCCTAAAATAAGTAAGTAAATATATTTATGATACATAGTATGAATAGTTCTTGTGATAGGATTAGAAATTTTTACAAATTTACCATATAAAGTGATATTATTAGTTAATCTCGTTCCATTTTTATACTTAGTTTTAAAATTACTATCTAAATACCAGCCATCAAAATTATATCCTTCATAATATTCTACTTTTTCACTGTCATATTTTTCATCATATTCTACTGTTTTACTACCAGGCTTTACATATTCAAAAGGAGCCTCACCAACAATTTCATAATTAACTACTACATTTCCTCGTTTTATATTAAATGCTACCTTAGCCTTATAATCCTTATCAGTATTTAAAATACTATTATCGGCTAATGCCCCAACAAGTTCCACTTCATTAACCTCTATCTTTAATGAATCATCATCAACAGTATAACTAGCGTTAATTACAACACTTCCATTTGCCGAAATCGAATCTATTTTAACCATAGATTTACTCATAATATTGTAATCATTTGACTCTACAAATTTTGTTTTTGAATTATAATCCTTAACCATTACATCCTTAATTTGATATGTAGCAGTGTTAGTAACTGTAATTTTAAAGTTAACAACATCACCCTTTTTATAAGACGATTGCTTATTAACTATTTCTTCTACTATAGTAGGCTCAAAAACTCCAGTATTTAATGCCCATTCTCCATAAATAACTACATCACTATCTGGCATTGTAAAACTTTTTTCGCTATACCAACCTAAGAATTTGTAACCTGTTGCTACAGGATCTTTAGAAACGCTAACCTTATCACCTGGATAATAGTTTGCATCAGCTGGTAACAAGCTAGACCAATTACTAGGAATATTAATCCCTTGAAACTTATATGAAACTTTATACGAAATTCTTTCAAATTTACCTACTAATATTACATCAGCAGCAGGCATTTCAAAATCATTATCAGTACTTATAGTAACATTACCACTTTGAACATTCCAACCTAAAAATCTATATCCATCGACTACATCACCATTCTTAAGTGAATTAACATTAACAACTTCACCCATATAATATTTTGCATCAGCCGGTTTCGTATAAGAGTTAGGCATATTTCCATCTACTTTATAACTAACTGTATATGTACTATTCTTAGTAAAACTCCCCTTTAAAACTACATTCTTATTTGGCATCACAAAACTACCATTATTAATTGAAACATCATTACTAGTCCAGCCACTAAATTTATACCCTAAAACTTTAACTTCATTAAGTACTGAAACTATACTATTAGCTGTATAACTTGTTAAACTGCTGACATCTGGAGCACCTTTTGGTATATCTCCTGTATATTCATATTTAACGTTATATAGAGTAGCATTTTCTTCTCCCATAAATACATGCACTGTATTAGAGTTAGAAGTTAAAAATCTTTCTCTTGCAGTTGCGCTATTATAAAAATCTCTTCTTACTTCAACATAAGCAGTATTAGGATCATCTACAGTACTAGGAGTATGTGTAATAATTCCCACCGTAAGACTACATCCAGCCATCAAATTTTTTACCTTATAACTAACTACTCCAGTATTAGTATCATATTTTAATCCATTAACACCATCTACTACATATCCAGCACACTAGAACCATCACTTCTCTTAACCGCACCAATACTCCCATCATTAGTTTCAACAAATCCTTTAAAAGTTAAGCCATATGGAATTCTATCCTCCACTAAAATAACATCACTAGAAATTTTAGAAATCTGTGTATCACTAGATTCCACAGCATCATAATCCTTACCATCATAATTAACAGTAAGATAATATGTTAAGTCAGAATCTTTCTGAACTTCTTGACCATTTTCCAGCGGATCCGCAAAAGACTTAGAACTAAATATAAACATTAATCCACAAATAAGAATAACTAAAATAACGCTAAAAATTACTTTTTTCTTCATGTTTCTCACCTCTATTATTACCTACAATAATTTCAGTTCCAATCGTATTTACCTATTACATTAAATATATTCAAAACTTTGATATATTGTATCTACTATTTTTACTATATACTCTTACCATACGATTACATTATAAAATAAAATAGTATTAACAGCAACTATTTTATCTAAAAATATTAAAAATCCACTTGTCAAAATTATTTTTTTGTTGTATACTTAAGAAGTCTTAGTTGTTCACGTAGCTCAGCTGGATAGAGCAATCGCCTTCTAAGCGATCGGTCACGTGTTCGAATCACGTCGTGAACACCACTAGAAAATAAAAGTTGATTCTAATGAATCAACTTTTTTCTTTATAAAGGAGAATATTGTGCAAAAAAGAAAAATTTCTATTAATTATGGAAATACAGATGACCTTGAAAATGAAAATGGATACACCTTCTTAATTCCAGATGACAAATACCAAAACATTAATATCAAATATGATACAAAAGATGAGAAAAAGAAAAAAGAAAAGAAAGAAAAAGCTCCAAGAGCAATTAAAATTCTTTCATTTCTTTTTTTATTTGTTTATATTTAGGAAAATTTTCTTCAACCAATTCCCAAAATTTACTTGAGTGATTAGGATGAATCAAATGTGATAGTTCATGAACAATTACATAATCTAAATATTTTTCATCTCTTTTTATTAATTCCAAATTAAGTGTTATAACTTTAGTCTTAGTATTACATACACCCCATCTGGTAGTCATTTTTCTAATTCTTAACTCTGGATAAACTATTTTCCTAGAAAAAGTTTTATATATCTCATCCAAATGTTTTTTAATATAATTTTAGCTTGCTTTTTATACCATTTATCTACATCTATATTTTTATTCAAAAAAACTTTATTTTCACCAAAAGAAATATCACAATACTCCGTATAAATAATATCATATCTGTTTCCTAAAAAATGAAAATCACTATTATTATTATTTTTTATTTTTTGTTTCTCAATCATTTTACAAATAGCTTTATAGTTTTCATCTATTATTTTATTTATTGAACTATTTCTAGTTAAAATATTAGTTGTAACATAAATAGTTAAATCTTCTTTTACCCTAATATAAGTATTTTTTGTTGCTTTTTTCTTCTCTATAACAATAGGATAAACTACACCATCAATTTCTAATTTCATACTCTTAAACATTCCAATCTATAAATAAAATATATAAAATGTATTTTTATTATCATCAAGTAAGACAACTACTGAATAGTTATCAGATGAACTCATAAATTTATCTACCCTTACACTCTTCTTCTTACTTTCCAAAATAGTTCTTACTTCTCCTGTCAAAAAGTCTCCAAATATAGTATTACCATCTTTATCACTACACATATATTTCGTTTTAAAGAAAACATAATTACTATAGTCTTTATTACTTGAATAAACCTTAGCATTATTAATAACATCATAAACAAAATAACTATCTTTATCAGCTTCTACTAAGTAAGTTCCATCATCTATTAAATAATAATTATTATCTTTGTTATAATTAACATCTAGTAAACTTGCTTTATTGTCATTTAAAAAGTATAATTTTTCACTATCATCACTAGTACCAAGTAAAATAATGGTATTACCATCTGCTAAATAGGGTTTATATTTTTCCTTCTCAGTATCATCTATTAAACTAGCTGTATTATCATCTCCTAACATCTTTTTAAAAATTGTGTTTTCCGTTTTAACTAGCTTATATTTAAGATTAGTAGAAATTATTTCATTCTCCGAAATTTGAGGATAATCACCCACTTTTTTAAAATTAAGATCATATATAGAATTATTTATAACATAAAACTTTCCCCGCCTAGAAATTTCACCGCTCAAATCCTTATTATCATCATAAATAGTATAAGTTTTATTTTTCTCTACATTATATTTTAAAATAGTTGCCCCAGCTTCGCCATCTAAATATATATATACATTTTTATCATCATAAAAAATATTTTTAAGTTGTTTATTTTTAATTTTATTAAGTTCATCTTTTATTATATATTTATTATTCTCTCTTACCACTACATATTTATTAACTACATCAGCACTTAACAAAGTTTTATTCTTTTTCTCTTCCTTTAAATTATTCAAATAAACAGTAATAACTGAACCAACTACTATCGCAATAAAAAATAAAATCGCTAATACTTTTAAACTTTTCTTCATAACAATACCTCAAGTATAATTATAAATCAAATCAAAATATTTTGGTATATATTTTTTATAGTTAAGCATAATAATTACAGGAGAGTGAAAAAATGGATATTAGTATAAGAGAACATATTATTAATAATTTTAAGGAAGATAGTGAAGAATCAATATATGACGCAATTGATGAATCTGTAAAAAATGGAGAAGAAGTAACTCTACCAGGTCTTGGCGTATTTATGTCTATTATTTGGGAAAATAGTAATGATGAAGACAAAGAAAAATTAGTTAAATGTTTAAAAGAGGCTCTATAAAGTCTTTTTTTCTTTTCTTTTTTAATATATTATAATATAATTATTATTTGTCTAAAGGGGGAATGAATTATGTTAAAATATATTACAACACACACAGCTTTTAAATTTAATAATACACCTACACTTTTCAGTACCACTCACCTAATTTTATTAATAAGTATTTTTTCCATTTGCTTTATCCTAGCTTATATTTTAAGAAATACCAATGAACGTCAAAATGATATATTGCTGTTTTCACTAGGTCTTACTCTTTTAATTGCTGAAATTTATAAGTTCTTCTTTTTTTATTATAATATCGGTAATAATCATATTGTATGGAAGATATTCCCCTTTCAATTATGTAGTTTAGCCATGTATATCTGTTTGATTATTCCATTCATAAAAAAACAAACCACCAAAAGAGCTCTTTATAATTTTTTAATTGCTTTTAATTTCCCTGGAGGCTTAATTTCTATTCTAATTCCAAGTGGCCTAATTCATAAATACATTTTCTTAACTATTCATGCCTTCCTATGGCACGCTATTTTATTATTCATCGGTTTTTATCTTTTCTTAAGTAAAAGAGCAGGATTTGATAAAACTGAATTTAAATCCTCTTTAAAATATTTTTACATAACTGTTTTAATAGCTCAAATCATAAATACCATTTTTCATAAAGCTGGATATATAAATATGTTTTATATTAGCCCATTTTATAAATCCCCCATCTTCTTTTTCAAGTCAATAAGTGAAAAGTATGGCCCAATCACCAACTTTATTGTATATACCTTTGCCATGATTATAGGTTGCTACATAGCAAATATTCCCTTTTACTCTTATCATAAAAAGAAAGAATTAGAAAAAAATTAAAAAGACTCAAGGTCTTTTTTATTTTCTAGTTTATAAAACAACTAAGTCTATCATATAAATTAAATTTTTCTAATTATTTATATTTTACCAGAAGAATAGTTATTATTTCCCATCTTATTTTTAATCACTTTAATTTTTCTATTATATGAATCCTTTAAAATAAGCAAAGCGATAATCGATGTTAAAACCTCAGCGATTGGAAAAGTCCACCAAACAATTTTTACTACATCATTCGATTTTGTAAATAAAAGCGCTACTGGAAAAACAAAAATAACTAATCGTAATAATGAAATAATTAATGGTCTTAAGGCATATCTTATAGATTGTAAAATACCTTGAATAGCTACTGAAATACCCATAAATTAAATCCAATACTAGAAATTCTTAAAGCTATTGTACAAACTTTAATTATTTCTTTAGTTTCCCCTCCCGCAAGGCCAAATAAATTAGCAAGTGGATATGCAAATACTTCGAATAAAATGCTTATTATTAAAGTAACTATCATGGTATCCATAATACCATATTTAATACAATCATCTATCCTCTTCCTATCTTGCATACCGTAATTAAATGATAATATTGAAATAATTGTATTTGATAACCCAAAGGCAGAAAATAAGGCAATTTGTTGTATTTTATAGTAAATACCAAATGAACCAATTAACACCGTTTGATCTGCTTGTGCAAGGCCTAATATAGCATTCATTCCAGCCATCATTACCGCAAGAAGAGCCTGCATTAATGCAGCCGAAACACCAATACTATAAATCGCTTTAATTATACCTCCATCCGGATTTATATATTTTAAGCTGCCATCTATTTCTTTATTTTTCTTATAATGAAAATACATTGCAATAATAATGATACAAATTGACCAATTATAGTAGCCCATGCTGCCCCAGCAACTCCCATATCAAGTGGATAAATAAAAATATAATCTAAAACTATATTTGTAACTGCTCCTGATATTTGAGAAATAGTCGATAGCATCGTTTTTCCAGTCGCTTGTAAAAATCTCTCATAAACAGTATATCCAATAGAACCTAATGACAAACAAGTACAAATCTTTAGTAAGTAGTTCCCATCTTGATAATTTCTTTATCATTAGTAAATAAAGAAATAAACCACTTAGAGAAGAATAATCCAAATATCAAAAAGAAAATATAAATACATATACTTAAAAATATTCCATTCCCCGCTATCTTATTTACTTTATTTTTATCATTTTCTCCTAAACTCTTAGATAGTAAAGCATTTAAACCAACACCTGTTCCAACTCCAATTGCAATAATCATTATCTGAATTGGAAAAGCATAAGTTAATGCTTGATTTGCAATAGCACCAGTAGAACCCATATTAGCAACAAAGATGCTATCGATTACATTATATAATGCTTGTAAAACCATAGATACAATCATAGGTAAACCCATTTTTAAAATAAGTTTATTAATTGGCTCTATTGCCATTTTATTTTGACTTTCATCCTTCATAATTTTCCTCCTTATTTAACGAGAAAAAAGAGGCAAAATCCATAAACTGGATTTACGCCTCTTTCTTAAAAGCTACTCGTTTAACACATAAAATTATACTATTTTTTGTTTCTTTTTTCAAGAAACAAATTTGCATATTTTTGCTATCAACTTTTACTCTATATTACATCAATACTATTTCTAATCGCAGCTTGCGCAGCAGCTAAACGTGCAACTGGAACTCTATAAGGAGAACAAGAAACATAATTAAGTCCTACCCTATGACAGAAATCGATAGATTTAGGATCTCCACCATGTTCTCCACAAATACCAAGTTCAATGTCTCTACGAACTGTCCTTGATTTTCTAACAGAAATATCAACCAACTTTCCAACTCCCTCTTCATCTATAGATTGGAAAGGATCATGTAGGAATATCTTTTTATCATAATAATCCTTCAAGAATTTAGAAGCATCATCTCTAGAGAAACCATAAGTAAGTTGAGTTAAGTCATTAGTACCAAAACTAAAGAACTCAGCTTCACTGGCAATCTCATCAGCAATAAGTGTTGCTCTAGGAATTTCTATCATTGTTCCTACTTTATAATCAATCCTCATCCTGTTTTCTTCAAATACCTTAGAAGCTTCATCAGTAATTAATTTTTTAACATATTTAAGCTCATTCATATCTCCAATAAGCGGAATCATAATTTCAGGAATAACTTTGAATCCTCGTAAAGTAACATTAATAGCGGCTTCAATAACAGCTCTTGTTTGCATTCTAGCAATCTCAGGATAAGTAACATCAAGTCTACATCCTCTGTGTCCCATCATTGGATTAAATTCCTTTAAACTCTCAACTTTATTTTTAATTACATCAAACGCTACTCCCATACTATTAGCTAATTCTTCCATTTCACTATCTGTATGTGGTAAAAATTCATGAAGTGGTGGATCAAGGAAACGAATGATAACAGGTAAATTATTCATCTCAGAAAATAACCCTTCAAAGTCCTCTCTTTGATAAGGTAAAATTTTACTAAGAGCTTCTTTTCTTTGCTCTTCAGTTGTCGCAATTATCATACGTCTAAAGTTAAAGATTCTCTCTTCACTAAAGAACATATGCTCAGTACGACAAAGTCCTATACCTTGAGCTCCAAAATTATGAGCTACTCTCGCATCTCTAGGATTATCTGCATTAGCTCTTACTTCAAGCTTTCTAACGCTATCAGCCCAGTTCATAAACTCTTCAAATTCACCACTAATTTTAGCATCAAGTAACTCTACTTTTCCGCTATAAACCCTACCACTAGTACCATCAAGACTTAAATAGTCTCCTTCATGATAAACTCTACCATCACTCGTTTGTAAAGTTTTATTACTACTATCAACAATTAAACTACTACATCACTTACACAAGTAGTTCCCATACCACGAGCAACAACAGCTGCATGAGATGTCATACCACCTCTAACAGTTAAAATACCATGTGCTACATTCATACCTTCTATATCTTCAGGAGAAGTTTCTTCACGTGCTAAAATAATATCTTTTTCCCCTGCCTTATGAGCATTTAACACATCTTCCGCACTAAAATACAATTTACCAGTAGCTGCTCCAGGAGATGCCGCAAGACCAGTCGCAATAACCTCTTTATTTTTTAAGTCATCTTCATTAAAAACAGGATGTAACAACTGATCAAGGTCTTTAGCATCAACCATCATCAAAGCTTCATTTATACTAATTTGTCCTTCATGAACTAAATCAACTGCAATCTTAATTGCTGCTTTCGCAGTCCTTTTACCATTTCTAGTTTGTAACATATAAAGTTTACCATCTTCAATAGTAAATTCCATATCTTGCATATCATGATAGTGATTTTCAAGCACATTACAAATATTTTGAAATTGTTCATAACACGCTGGCATTACATCTTTTAATGTACTTATATCCTGTGGTGTTCTAATACCTGCAACTACATCTTCTCCTTGAGCATTCATTAAATATTCGCCAAACAACTTTTTGTCCCCTGTTGCCGGATTCCTTGTAAAACAAACACCAGTACCAGAATTTTTGTCTCTATTTCCATAAACCATTTGTTGAACATTAACTGCTGTTCCCCAATCAGAAGGAATATCATTTAATCTACGATAAGTAATTGCCCTTTCTGTATTCCAACTTCTAAAAACAGCCTTAACTGCCTCTAACAATTGAACCATTGGATCACTAGGAAAATTATCTCCTGCTAATTTTAAATATTCATTCTTATAAAGTCTAATAATTTCTTTTAAATCATCATTTGAAAGTTCAGTATCAAGGGTTATGCCCTTATCTTCCTTAAATTTATCAAAAACTCCTTCAAAACTACTCTTAGGAAAGCCCATAACAACATCACTATACATTTGAATTAATCTGCGATAACTATCTAAAGCAAATCTTGGATTATCCAAAGTTTTTTCTAAATTATCACATATAGCATCATTCATTCCTAAATTCAAAACAGTGTCCATCATTCCAGGCATTGAAACTCTTGCTCCGCTTCTAACAGATACTAAAAGTGGATTAGAAAGATCTCCAAACTTTTTACCTGTAATTTTTTCCAATTCTTCTAATTTAGAAAAAATTTCTGTCTCAATTTCTGGTATTATCTTTTCTCCATTATTATAGTAGCTAAGGCAAGCATCAGTTGATACCGTAAAACCTTGTGGCACTGGCAATCCTAGAGAAGTCATTTCGGCAAGGTTTGCACCCTTACACCTAGAATTTCCCTCATATTTTTATTACCTTCACTAAATAAATAAACGTATTTCATCAAATCACCTTTCTATTCTAATTAATTATATCAGACAATAATAAAATATTCTATATAAAAGATTAAACAATTCTAATAAAAGTGGCAAAAAAAGAAGACTAAGTCCTCTATCTAGTATTAGCAAGTTCTAAACTAATAATCTTTATCTCTTTTTTTAGTTTTATTTTTCTGAAACTAAAACCAGCAGGCAATAACTTTATGATTATCTGTCTAGATTTTAGTTCTCTATATAATATTCTATAAATAATTTATCTTTATTTTTAAGTAATAAAGGTCCAAAAAAGTATTCTCGACTACTATAGTGGGCCTTACCCCTCACAAATTTAATGACTTGATAAATATACTTTCCATCTTTCACTAAAACTTCTTTTTCAATTTTAAAATTAGACTTTACTAAAAATTTTTTTAAGTCAACTTGAAAATTATTTGGTGATAAGATAAAAGTATTTATATTTTTAAGGTATTCAGGATGAGCCTTAAAAATTCCAATCATATTTCTGCCACCCATTCCAGAAATAATTACTGTATCTATATCACTAGTGTAAACATCTAATCCATTTCCGAGTCTAAGTTCTATAAGTTCACTTAACTTATGTTGTAAAATGTTATTTTTAGCTTGCTCTAGTGGACCTTCTTTATTATCACTAGCTACTATTTTTTTTAGTTTTTTAGTTTTATCTTGTGCCAAAAAGATATCTAAAAAAGCATGGTCACACCCTACATCTAAAATACTACTTCCATCATCTACAAGTTTTGAAACCTCTTTTAATCTTTTATTTACTATCATTAGTCAGTCATGAAATCCTTTAATTTTCTTGAACGTGATGGATGTCTTAATTTTCTTAAAGCCTTAGCTTCAATTTGACGAATACGTTCTCTAGTAACTCCAAAGATTTGGCCTACTTCTTCTAGTGTTCTACACTGACCGTCATCAAGTCCAAAACGAAGGCGAAGAACTTTTTCTTCACGATCAGTCAAGGTAAGTAAGACACCATCTAACTCTTCTTTTAAGATTTCTTGCGTTGTAAATTCTTCTGGTCCCATTGTTCTCTCATCTGGTAAGAAATCTCCAAGATGTGAATCTTCTTCCTCACCAATTGGTGTTTCTAATGATACAGGATCTTGACTTATTTTATATACTTCTCTTACTTTTTCTACTGGAATATCTAATTTTTTAGCGATTTCTTCATCTGTAGGTTCACGATTTAACTCTTGTGTTAATTGTCTTTGAACACGAGATAATTTATTGATTGTTTCAACCATATGAACAGGAACTCTGATAGTTCTTGCTTGATCTGCAATAGCACGAGTTATAGCTTGTCTTATCCACCAAGTAGCGTAAGTTGAAAACTTATATCCTTTAGTTGGATCAAACTTATCTACTGCCTTCATAAGTCCAATATTTCCCTCTTGAATAAGATCAAGAAATAACATACCACGTCCTACATAACGTTTAGCAATAGAAACAACTAATCTTAAATTTGATTCAGCAAGCATTTTCTTTGCTTCTTCATCTCCATCAATAGCCCTTCTAGCATATTCAAACTCCTCATCTGATGTAAGTAAGTTAATACGACCAATTTCTTTTAAATACATTCTAACAGGGTCATTGATTTTAACATCTTTTGATAAAGTTAACTCTTCAACTGATATATCTTGAGTAATATCACTACCATCATCACCATCACTGCTACCATCTTCTGCTACTATTTCAATACCCACTTCAACCAAGGAATTATAAAGGTCATCTAAAACATCACTATCAATATCTAATCCTTTTAACTCATCAGCAAGTTGTTCATAAGTAATATATCCCTGCTTCTTACCTAAATTGATTAACTTATTTTTTCTCTCATCCATTGTTTTTATTTCTTCAACCATTATTACTTTCTCCTATTCGTAACTTTCTAATCATATCAGCCAACTTAGCTTGTTCTAGTGGATCTATTTCTTTGACTAATTTTTCTTCCAACCTCTTAATCTCTTTATTCTTTACATTCTCCCTAATAACATCAAAATATAAATATAAAACTTCCTTACTAACTTCATCATTATAATTGCTATTTAAGATACTATTAAAAGTCTCTAATAATTCTTGCTTATCTTGTAAATATGTATAAAAATCAGCAATTGAAACTGCCCCATATGTTTTATAATAATATATTATTTCTTGTACTAGTATTCTAATTTTATCATCTGGTAATAAGAGTCTTTCTTTATCGACTTCACTAATTACCCATTCATTAGTAAGCATATAATATATTACTTGTTCTATGGCTTGTCTATATTTATCTTTTCTTTTCGATGTATTTTTTGGCACAAATTTAATCTCTTCTTGAGGTTTGTTATTTTTAATGTTAGAAAACTTTTTTTCCAACGTATTATACCCCAAATTGAATTCTTTTGCAAGCTTTTTTAAAATAATTTCTATTCTTATTTCATCATTTACTTCTGTTAATTCTTTTAAAACGTTATTAATATAATTAGCTTTTTCTATATCACTTTGAAAATTAACATTATCACGCATTACTCTAATTTTATAATCATTATAATTTTCTGCTTCTTCTATATATCTTGCAAACTTTTCTTTTCCTTCTTTTAAAATAAAACTATCTGGATCATCATTATTAGGTAAGGTAACGACTTTTACTTCTATTTTTTCTTTTAAAAATTCTTCTCCTAATTTATAGGCCGCAGCTTTTCCTGGATTATCTCCATCTAAGCACAATATAATGTTATTAGAAAGTCTCTTTATTAATTTCATTTGTTCATGAGTAAGAGCTGTTCCCATTAAAGCTATTACATTTTCATACCCAATAGTACTAGCTCTAATAACATCCATAAACCCTTCCATAATAATTACATATTTTAAAATTCTAGCTTTCTCTTTAGCAATATGATAATTATATAGTTGTTCTCCCTTAACAAATATAGGAGTCTCTTTTGTATTCAAATACTTATTATCTTGGCTATCTTTATATATTCTTCCTGAAAATCCTACTACTTTTCCATTTATATCAAAAAGGGGAAACATAATTCTATCTTTATACACATCGTAATTACTATTAGTAAGCCCTGCTTTATTAAGATCAACTATATCATACTTCTTCTTCAAAAGTAATTCTGTTAAATCAGCATTATTAGGAAGAGAAAGACCTATTTCAAATTTTTTAATGATATCTTTATCTATTCCTCTTTTCGAAAGATAAGTTCTAGCCATACTACCAGCTGGAGATAAAATATTATTTTGATAATATTTAGTTGCAAAGTCATACATTTCATAATATTTATCATTATTATTATTACTTTTTTTAGCCTTACACTATTTGTATCTACTCCTACTCTATCCCCCAAATACTTTAAAGCCTCAGGAAAACTCATTTTTTCATAATCCATTAAAAACTTAAAAACATTTCCCGTAACGTGACAAGTAAAACAAGTGTATATTTGTTTTTCTCTAGAAACAGACATTGAAGGATTAGTATCATCATGAAACGGACAAATTCCAAAAAAGTTCTTTCCTTTTTTTACTAAAGGTATTCTTTCTCCTATAATATCTACTATATCAGTTTTACTTCTAATTAAATTACTCACAGTCTGTCCATTCATAGTATCGTCTCCAAACATTTATATTATGTCATAAATTTAGTATAATTTCAATTATATTATACTCTCTTATACTTGTTTAGAATTATTGTTAATAATCTTTTCTATCTCTTTTTTAATATCATCTTTAGAGTAATTTCCTAAAAAATCAAATATATCTTCTATTTCCTCTTCTACATTAGTATCAGAATAACCCTCCCTAAGTTTTACATTATAAAGTAATTCTATAAACTTAGATTGTTCTAACTCCTTACTACCTAAGGTATCATCATCAAATGTCTTTCCTGATGAAGAAATCTTTTCCGCATATTTAAAATCTGGATAAGGCTCCCCTGGAAAACAACTATTATATCTGTTATCAGAAATTAAAAAGTATCTATAAAGAACTAAATTATCATAATGTTTTACTACTTGATCAGTATCTAATATAGGACTACTTTTACTTCTTAAAACATTTTTCCCTTCACTATCAATACATTTAGTTATGTTTTTAGCAGAGTCCCATGTTACATCAAAGACATAATTTCCATGTATATCATACTTATCATCATCAACAACTATCACATTTCTTTCATGACCTATAACATCATCCCCTACCGGAACAGATGTACTTATTGTATAACTATCTACTCCTGTTTCTTTTAGAATTTGAGATAATAATTGCGAATATCCTACACAAACAATATTACCATCTTTAATAATAGTCGCTACCTCTCGAGGTATCCTTAAATTATCTTTTCTTTCCTTATAAGGAAAAGACTTAACAATATCATAAGCAAGCATTATTTTTTCTAAATTAGATGAGTTACTATTATTTATTACATCTTTATAATAGTCTATGCTATCTCTCATTCCCACAAAAGTATTACTATCTATTACCTGTAAAGACCCATCATATTTTATCTTTAAATCATATTTTTTGTCTAGTTGTCTTAATAAATTCATATCATCATAAGTTTTATTCTCTAAAAATAAATAAATTGCTTCTACCTCAAATCCTCTTTCCTGAAAGCTGTTAACTATATCAAAAACATCCATTATATGCTCTATATTTTTTATTTTTATAGCTTTAACATCTTTTTGACATTCGGTATCACCAAATTCAATAATTGAGCTTTTTTTATATTTCTGATAATCAATTTTATCATTTCCATACCCACATTTATAGTTATTATAAATTTTTATACCTTCTATATCTGAGGTTTTATTTTTTAAAGCTAAATCCAAAACTTCATTAACTCCCGTACCATCCTTTTTTACGAAGCCTTCTACTTTAGGATTAAATTGATAGTTTCTTGAATTTATATTTAAGCCATCCATATTAAGTTACTTCCCATAAAGGACTTAATTCCACAACAATTCTCTAATAATACCTGATCATCAAGATAACAATCTACATCAAGCTTTCTTATTTTTGTTTGATTTAATAATTGTTTCATTGTCTTCAAATCTATTTTAAATAAATCATCTTTATTTATATTCAGGTTAAGCTCTTCTAAATTTGGATATTTAAAAACACTATTTTTATTAAAATAAGAAGCTGGAATAGTTAATGAAGATATAGAAGAGGACATATGCTTACTAACTAAATCTATAAATTTTTTATTAAAGTGATATGTCTTAATACCATTATCAGCCACCTCTATTTGCCTTTTTTCTAAGATTAGCGAAGGATTCTTAGAAAAAGAAATAATATCAGTGAGAGAAAATTCCTGCTTTTCAATTACTATTTTTTCTTTATTATTTTCTAAGTAATTAATAATATCATCTGTATTTTTATCTAATTCTAAATTGCCAAGTCTTCCTAAAGCTTCTTCTAACTTTGTCATAAATATCACCTTACCTATACAGATTATAACATAATAAACTAATAGAAAAAGAAAACAGCATATACTTTACATGCCATTTTACTTATTAAATAAGATTATCTCTTAAAAATGTCTCTACTCTCTGATTTAAATATATATCAACTACTCCTCTATTTACTACTTTTATAAAACCAAGTCCTTTGATAACAATATCTTGATTAAAAGGAAGTTGATATGTTCTTTTTGCTAAATTTTTAAGGTCATCATGTCTCGATGAAATAATTCTTTTAGTTTTGATATCATTAGATATATATAATGTAAAACTATTTTTTTCCCCATCAACATAATCAATTCTAACTAAATCTCCTATGATAATAGATTGCCCTCTTCTTAACTGATAAGTCTTTGTTTTTATTTCTTTTTTAGGTGTAATTATTTTTAGTAGTTCATTATCAACATAATTTGTAATAGATCCTTCATCAATTAGTCCAGGAGTATCGATGATTGTTAAATAATCATTAATCTCTATATTTATTAGATTAAGTGTTGTAGAAGGAAGTGGTGAAATTGTAAGTTCTTGTTTACTATCTGAATAATTTTTTATAAGTTTATTAATTAGACTACTCTTACCTGCATTAGTATGACCTACTACATAGACTTGTTTAGTTACTTGAAAAAACTTAATCCTATTTAATAAATGATCAATATTCATATTTTTCTCGCAACTAACTACTACTATATCATTAAAGAAATCATATTTGTCTTTAAAGTATTGAATCAATTTTTCATCTTTTACAGATTTAGGAATTACATCTCTTTTATTTAATACTAATAATATTTTATTAGGTAAAAACTTTCTAATATCATATAAATCTTGTTCTACATTTAAAACATCTGTAACATAAACAACTAAATCCTTTGTCTTTCCAACTGCTTCAAGTATTTGTTGGTATTCTTCATTTGTTTTAGTTGTTGCTTGATATTCTCCATAATTTTTTAACCTAAAACATCTTTGACACAAATCATTTTCTAAATTAACTGTATACCCATCCAAGAGCATATTTTCATCTTGTAATTCTACTCCACATCCAAGACATTTCTTATTCATAATATCTACCTCTTTCGAATAAGTTTTCTTTTTTATATTTACTAATTTTTTGATTCTCTATAAATCTATTAAAACTAGTAATTTTTAAATCTTTCTTACCTAATGGATCAACCAAAATAGTTTTAATACCAAATTTTACGCCAGATTTAATATCAGTAACTAATTGATCTCCATCATTATCATTTCACTTTTCTGAAATCCATACTTCTTTTGGACTTTTCTAAGTCCTCGTGTAAATGGTTTCATTGCTAAGTATATAGCATCAACTCCTAAAGTCATTTGATAAGGAATTATACGTTTTCTTGTATTATTAGTAATAATTAAAACCGTAAATTTCTTTTTTAACTTTTCAATTAATTTCATTGTTTTAAGAGGACATTCTCTTTCATCAATCAATGCCAAAGTATTATCTAAATCAAATATCAAACATTTAATATTCTCTTTCTTTAACTTATCGTATGGAATATCAAAAATAGTTTTTTTATATATATACGGAATATACTTCAAATAAATCACCAGTCTTATTATACAATATTATTGTAAAAAAGCAAACTAGAACACCTAAAGTTCTAGTTATTAACTTTTTGCTTTATCATTTGTGTATTATCAGTAATAGATGCAAAGGTATAACCATTGTTTTTTCCATACTGAATTATATTTCTTAAAGCATCACGGGTATAAGGTTTTATATCATGCATCAAAACCATGTTTACTCTATCTTTGGAAAGACCATTAACAACGTTATTATAAATCTCATCCGCATCATGTCTTCCACCTTCAGCATCACCACTACTTAAATTCCAATCATAATAACGATATCCTCTATTTAAAACTTCTGTCGTAAGAATACTCATAATCCCGTTTTGATATCTTCTACTAACTGTATTACTGCTACCACCAGGAAATCTAATAATCATAGTATTAATTCCTGTTATATTTTTTACTCTATTTTGAACACTAAGTAAATCATTAAAGTAACCATCAACACTTTGATAAACCGTTTTATAATCATGACTCGCAGTATGTAATCCTATAGCATGACCTTATCATACTCTCTTTTTATCAAGTAATCAGGTCCACCGTTAGTTACAAAAAATGTTGCTTTGACATTTTCTTCTTTCAAAATATCCAAAATAACATCAGTCGTTCCTTCACGAGGCCCATCATCAAAAGTTAAATAAATAGTACCTGGAGCATCATTTTTCATTACATGTATTTTCTGCAAAACATCATCTTGATTTAAAGAACTATCTTTAACAGAAACTTTAAACTATATTCTCCTGCCTTACTTGTATCAATACTTCCAACAACCTTAACATTTTTAGTAATATCGCCATCGCAGTTATCATACGCCTTATAATCTTTTTTAAGCTCTTCCCCTTCTAAAAGATAAATATTTTTATTAACTGAAATAACAGGTTTAACTTTATCTTCATAAGTAATATTTCTTTTAATAGAAGTTTTATTACCATTACTATCACTTACTTTATATAAGTAAAATTTCTCATTCTTTATAACTTCTACTTTTTTAGTAATATCACCATCATAATTGTCATAAGCTCTATATCCTTCTTCCTTATATTCTTTATTAGGACACACAGAAGTATTTTCATGACCATTAAGCTTAATTACAGGCTTTGATAAATCTTTAACTTTAACAATCCTTACTCTCCTATTGTTAAAACCTTTATACCCCATACTATATTTTATTTTATAAGTACCAAGTTTAGAGGAGTTAACTCCTCCTGTGACTACAACCTTATTAGTTAATTTTTTATTTAGAAAATAAGCTCTATAACCGGGTTCAACATACTTTTCTTTATAGTTAATAACCATTACTCTTTTACCCTTTAATCTTACTTGCGGTACAATAAATAAGAATATAAAAGATGCAAGAAGTATAATTATACTCAAAATAACACCAACCACAAGTTTCTTATTCCTATGCTCTTTTTCATCATTTTCTAAAAATAAATCATCAAGTTTTACTGTCGTATCCAAAACGTCAAATAAATCATCTACATCATCTGAAATATTAACATCTTTAGTATTTTCCTTTTTCTCACTTTTACTACCATGAGTATCAGAAGAACTAGTAGTTAAATCCATTTTCAATGTTCCATTTTTCAAGTTTATTTTTTCCTGCAACTTAAGAAAATCCTCTTCCAAATTATTTTCCTTATTTTCAGTAGTACTACTTGCCTTAATTCTTTTTGAGCTTTGTTTATAGTTTACTTTTTTACCAACTTGATTTATATTTTTTAACTTTGTCCCATTTTTCTTTTTATTATTTTTCTTTGCCACAAATATCACCACTAGTCTTATTATACCCTAAATTAACTTTTTGAAAACATTTTTTCTAATCTATTTGATTATTCTTAATAAATTCCCGTAAAATTTTGGTAAGTGCTCTTTTTTCTATTCGAGAAACATAACTTCTAGAAATATGTATGTTTTAGCTATTTCTTTTTGTGTATGTTCATCATTTCCATAAAGTCCATATCGTCGTATCAATATATCTTTTTCCCTTTCTGAAAGGACTTCAAAATATTGATTTAAAAGATTTATATCATCCTTTAAGGCAATTCCCTCAAAAAAGTCCTCCTTCGGAGTCTTTAAAACATCTAAAATAGCTATTTCATTGCCATCTTTATCATATCCAACCGCATCATTTAAGGATACATTCTTATTATTTTTGTTATTTGATCTAAAAAACATCAAAATTTCATTTTCTATACATCTAGCACAATATTTGTTAATTTAACGCTTTTAAGATTAGAAAAAGTATCTACTCCCTTAATTAATCCAATAGTACCTATACTAATTAAATCATCCTGGTCTCCTTCTTTAAAATCAAACTTTTTTACTATATGTGCGACTAAACGTAAATTATGTTCAATTAATTTATTTCGAGCATCCTTATCCCCCTTTAACATTTTTTCAATAGTAACTGTTTCTTCTTCTAAAGACAATGGTTCTGGAAACACCTGATTAGAATAACTTCCCGTAAAAAACAAATGATGAACCATTTCAAACACATGAAAAAACATATAAATCACCTCACTAATTTATATGTTTTTTTTGTCTAAATTTGACATTTTACTAAACAGTTAATAATTCTTGTTCTTTTTGTTTTAAATATTCATCTATTTTTTTATTATATGTATTAACTAATTCTTGAATTCTATTTTCAACACCCTTAAGTTCATCCTCAGAAAGTTCTAAGTCTTTAGCATCTCCAATAGCGTCATGTCTAATATTTCTAACTGCTACCTTACCATCCTCACAAATACCTTTAACTTGTTTAATAAGTTCTTTTCTTCTTTCTTCTGTAAGTGCTGGAACGATTATTCTTATTGTTTCTCCATCATTAGATGGATTATATCCAAGATTAGCGGCTATTATAGCCTTTTCAATTGCGCCTAATGCACTCTTATCAAATGGTTTAATAAGTAATTGATTACCTTCTGGTACTGAAATAATACTAAGTTGTTTTAACGGTGTCATAACACCATAATATTCGCACATAACACCATCTAAACTTGATGGATTAGCTCTTCCTGCTCTAACAGTAGACATCCTCTTATTAAGGTTTTCCATACTTTTTTCCATTTTTTCTTTAGTTTCTTTTATCAAATCTTCTTGCATGAATCTCTCTCCTCTATGTTTAGTTTACTATAATTTAAAAATATATACAAGTCTTTAACCTCACAATCAGTTGAAATAATTTTAATAATATGATACCTTTATAAGCGAAAGGATGGAAAAATGAAAAAGATTGGTTATTTATTAATAGTTGTTTTAACTTGTTTTCTAATAACTGGTTGTAGTAGTGATGGTGATGATAAAATGTTAAGTGGAAAAATAAATGCTGAAATAAACATCAAGGATTATGGAGTTATTAAATTAGAACTAGATGCAGATAGTGCTCCTATTACAGTTACTAATTTCGTAAATCTGGTAAATGACAAATTCTATGATGGACTTACTTTTCATCGTATAATAGATGGTTTTATGATCCAAGGTGGAGACCCTCTAGGAAACGGTACTGGTGGTTCCGAAAAAACTATAAAGGGCGAATTTAAAAATAATGGTGTTGAAAATAATATTTCTCACACTAGAGGTACAATATCTATGGCTAGAAGCCAAGCAAATGACAGTGCTTCATCACAATTTTTTATAGTTCAAAGCGATAGTACATTTCTAGATGGTTCATACGCCGGTTTTGGTCACGTAACATCTGGTATGGAAATAGTCGATAAGATTTGCAAAGACACCAAAACAGAAGATGATAATGGTACAGTCAAAAAAGAAAATCAACCAGTAATAGAAAGTATAAAAATAACAAAATAAGTTATTATTTATTATAGTAAAATATGGAGCAAATCTTACTTTGCTTCTTTTTTTATAACTCACTAATTAAATAAGTATTGTCATCTAGATTTTTTTAATTTCTATAACCATAGTCTGTCGTTTTAAATAAGAATCTACTACTTTCCATAATAAAAATCCTTCCATTATATTTATTTCATCATGGAAGGGTTTCTTATTTATACAAACATATTGTTTGTAAAATTAATAATTATAAAATTTTACTTCACCAATTCTATACTATTAAATACATAATTATTACTATCCTTATCATAAGTAAATGTATATTTGTACTGATTTAATTTTTTAACATTATCCAAAACATTAAATCCATCTGTAGTAACATCTTTAACTTCATCTGATACATTATTAGAGCCATCTATCTTCTTATAAATTTTATCATCTTTAATAAACGCTACTGCCTCATAAATAGTAATACTTTTATTTTCAATAATACGAGCCTCTACTACATCATACGAAATAGAAATATCATTTGTAATATTACACTCACTACTATCTCTCTTATAACTTCTCTTTTCTGTATTATATTTAAATACTGGACAACTACCTACTTCTTTATCAGTTGGAATAATTATTTCATAGTTTTTTCCAAATAAGTTTATTCTTGCCTGTTCTAAGTCTTTAACTTTAACTTCTTCATTGAAGTTAGACTCTGTTCTATAAGCTTCTTTTAATAGCAGATTATCCAAAAAATCCCCTGGTAAATCTTTCGCAATTGTTCTCTCATTAACATATAATGCTTTTTCAATATTAGTACCATCGACAAAATGCATTCCCGTTATTAATCTTTTAACAACATAGCTATCAGTCGGAAGACTTACCTCTTTTTCTTCATTACTATTTGTATTATTTTTAGGTACTGATGTATTTACACTTTTCTTATCATCTTTCATGTATATATCTAAATAATAATACATTATAACTCCACCTAAACAAATACCAATAATTAACGTTAATAAAATCTTTCCAAAAATATGTTTTTTCTTGGGCTTTAAACTAGGTGCCCCTACTGTAACCACATCTTTTTTCTTTGCCATTCTTACCTCCATCTTTCTTTTTAATTATATACCAAGTTTTAAAATAAGAAAAGATATTTAAAATGCCTATTTAAGTTTTTTCACTTTACTGTCTTCTTTTTCTTTGACAAATATCTTATTAAGAGCTACCCCGCCTCCTAAAATGGCTAATAAACCAGATATATATAATGAGGTAACGATGAAGTCTTTTCCTCTGTCATTAACAGTAATAGTATCATCTAAATAAACATCAAATGTTGCGCAACTTATCTCATATGGATTTTCTTGAGGTAATTCTTCTACTTCATCATAAGTAAATATTTTCATATCGGTAGCTTCATTTGATAAATCGATAATTTCTGAAATATAATCTTGTTCTAAAAGCAATTCTTGATTATCAATATTTTCTTTAGTGTATTGATATTCAACATTAGAAAAACACTTTTTAGGAACAATCAAAACTTCTCTTTCATATTTACCATTCGTATTATCTTCATATGGTCTCTTCAAAAGAATAGCATCTCCTGTATCATAAGAAGATACAGCATATTTTTGATAAGTAAAATCACCATCTTTAGTAGTTTCTTGAACTTGAACTAAATGGACAGTATAATCATTTTTTACAAAAGGATATCTATCATTGGCAAAGAAAGCAGCTGAAAATGCCCCTTGGCCCAAGATTATCCCTCCTGCTGTTAAAACTGCAGCTTTATTTTAATATTTAAATTTTTGATTTTCATAACGAACCATCCCTTCACATATTACTTAGCATAACACGTAAGAGTATATCAAGCAAGAAAAAAAGAACCCTAAGGTTCTAGTTTCCATTTACTTGATTCATTACTTCTTGAGCGAAATCCTCTTCTTTTTTCTCAATACCTTCGCCAACAGCAAATCTAACAAATTTG
>ERZ859980.207-NODE-207-length-43309-cov-4.477366_pt1 | contig 43309 bp, 69 predicted proteins | sample MGYA00509984_ERZ859980 | MGnify/ENA primary metagenome ERZ859980 (study PRJEB30046, sample SAMN00715173) | human gut metagenome | study: EMG produced TPA metagenomics assembly of the A metagenome-wide association study of gut microbiota in type 2... | reverse complement strand
ACAGCACGGCGGCAGCCACTGGGACTTATTGCAACGCAAAAGCAGACGGAAAAGATAGCATTGCCGTTGTAAACGGTGCTTGCGGTAAGGCGTGCGGCGCACTGGGCTGCTATCTGGTGCTGACCGAGTACGATGATGACGGTCACATGATCTGCGCCAAAATGTCCCGCGTAGACGGTTCTGCTATCAAAGAAAGCGTTTACTATACCCTCAAAAACGGCGAGTTTGTGGAGGCTGAGCCGTGAAGAAGCACTACAACAAGCGTTGGCTTGAACAGCGCTGGGATGCAAGGCAGCCGGATCGGTTGGAGCATATCCGGCTGAAGCAGCAGCTGAGAGAGAAAAAGGAGGTGGACGATAATGAAGCCGAACATGGGAATCGCAGAGTGCGTCCAGATTCTTCGGGACAACAACATCTCAAAGACCGAAAAGGTCTTGAGAGCGCAGATCCAGGCGGGAATTTTCCCGGAGTGGTCAAAGCCGTCCGTAGGAACAAAAGAGCCTTGCCCTGACATCTCCCGTGCCAGGTTTATGGCGTGGGTGAAGGATTTTTACAAGCTCGAAAAGGTTTATACAAAGGAGGATCCGAAAGAATGAAACTCAAATCTACTACTTACTACTGGTTGGCTGTCGTTTTTGGCGGCGTTGGGATGGGCGCAGCTATGGGCGCAGAGGGCACCGCGCAGACCACCGGATACATTTCCGGCACGCTGTTTACGGTTTCGCTGGTGCTGATTCTGGCTGCTGTCCTGCTGGCAAGGCTGGGCTTTGCCGCGGAGGATAGGGAAAGAGCTGCAAAGCGGCGCCTCTATGGAAAGATCCGGCGCAATCACGCCCGCAATGCGGAGTATCCGCAGGATCAGGAGCGCGGAGCATGATGACGGCCAAAGAGTACGTTGAGGGCAAAGTCAAATCCTACACGCGGCTTGCCGAACGCTGCAAGCGAGAAGCCGAAGCATCAGATGACATTGTTGTCCGGGCCGGATACTCCGCACGGGCAAACGTCTGGGAGATGTGCGCCGAAGAAATGGACAACGTGCGGGAGATGCTGCAAGAGGAGTCTGGGGAGATCACATATGCCTGACAATGTCCTCCATGTCATGTGGTACACCGTGTATGACGCAAAAAAAGAAAGAGCCTGTCCGTGCTCCGACACGGACAAGCCCAAAGGGTGATGAGTTCGCCGCCCATCACCACAAAAATAACACAAAACAGGAGGTTTTACAAGTGGCGCTTATGCAGATCTATGACGGGCTTGAAAACCCGCCGAAACTTTTAGAGAGACACTCTGCGCAGACAGTTGGAGAGCTTGTCAGACAGGCGGATGCGCTGTCCGAAAAGGAACACGCGCAAGGTTATCCCCGCAATACCTACATCGTATATAACAACGATGGTGAGAGAGTTTATCAGAGGTGGTGAATAATTATGCAAGAAGAACTGACTGTCCGTGTCGAGCACCCGGAACTGCCCGCGATCCGGTGGAATGAAGATGAGGTCCGGCAGAACCTGACCGAAATGCTGGCCGCCTACACCGGCCGGGTCTACACCCCGGAGACCATCAAGGACGCTAAGGCCGACCGCGCCTCCGTGAACAAGCTGGACAAGCAGCTCAGCGATGCCGCCCGCAGCGCAAAGACCTTTTATATGAAGCCTCTGGAGGAGTTTTTGCAGAGCACCAAGCAGATGCAGGCCCAGTGCAAGGCCGTCTCCGGGGCCATTGACCAGCAGGTGAAGGCGGTGGAAGAAGCCGAACGGCAGGACAAGCAGGATGCGCTGCGGGCCGTTTATACCGACTGCATCGGAGAACTGCGGGAGCTGATCCCCTTTGACCGCCTGCTTGTGCCCCAGTGGCTCAATAAAACCTATGACCTGGCAAAGGCCAGCCGGGAGCTGCGCAAGAGCGTGGAGACCCGGCGGGAAGAACTGCGGCTGATCCGGGAGACCTGCGGCGAGGATGCCGAAGCCTGCACCACGGAGTATCTGCGTGAGCTGAATCTGAACGCCGCCCTTGTGGAGCACAGCCGCCGCCAGAATGCCCGGGATGCACAGCGCCGCGCAGAGGCCGAACGGAAGGCCACAGAGCGCGCGCAGGCCGCCGCCCCGGTCATTATCCCACCGACCGATGAAGAACGCCAGATCGCCGCAGAAGCGGCTCAGACGGCGCAGGCCAATGCAGCCATCACGCCGGATGGAAGATTGGATTTTGGCATGCTTCAGCGCTTTGCAGCACCTGCACAGCCGGAACCCCCTGCCCGCAAGAGATATAGCTTCTGGGTGGAGTTCACCCCGGAAGACATCGCATGGTTCAAGCAGGGAGCCGCCGAGCGCGGGTTCCGTTATGGCTCTATCAAATAATTTTGGAGGTATTTACTTATGGCACTCACTCGACCCGGCGCGGCTGCGCCCACTTTGTCCGTTCCCAACGCCCAGACTGTGGCAAACCGTTCCTTGCAGAGCGCAAGCCGTGCAGGCAGCACGGCCCTGCAGGCTGCGTCCCCGTCCGTGCCGGTGGAGATCACCGGTGCCGACGGTCAGCACTTCACCGTGAGTTTTGGAGACGTGCGCAACTTTATCTGCCCCAAGGCTACCGACGCAGAATGCAAGATTTTTCTGGAGACCTGCAAGCAGTATCACTTAAACCCCTTCACCAAAGAAGCTTACCTGATCCACTACGACAACAAAAACGAGGACACCGCAAGCACCATCGTGCTGGGCAAGAACTGCTATATGCAGATGGCCGAACGTCACCCGTCATTTGACGGCTTTGAAGCGGGTGTCATCGTGCTGACAGCTGACGGTCAGTTACTGAACCGCGAGGGCTCCATTGTCTACGACGGGGGCGGCGGCGAGACCCTTCTCGGCGGCTGGGCCAAAGTCTACCGCAAGGACCGCACCCGCGCCAGCTACGAGGAAGTAAAGCTCAGCGAGTACGACACCGGGAAATCCCTTTGGAACGGCAAGAAGGCTACCATGATCCGCAAGGTGGCGCTGGTGCACGCCCTGCGCGAGGCCTTTCCGTCCACATTTGGCGCGCTTTACGATGAGAGCGAGGTTTCTGTCCATGTGGATGCCGAAGGCACCGCCCGCGAGGTGGACCCGGAAGACCTGCCCGTCCTGGACCCCTACGCAGGCACCAAGCGCCCCCGCAAGACGGCCGGAACCCTTCCCCCTGCGCCGGAGGAGCCTGCTGTTGAAGATGATCCGTTCCTGGGTGATGATGCATGATCGTCCAGACCAAGAACGGCATCATGCTGCACGGCGAGATCGCCAAAGACCCGGTGCTCCGGGATGCCGGGCAGAAGCGGGTGCTGAAGTTTGACCTGAAAGCCAGCCGCACACAGGATGAATCCGGCAAATGGCAGAGCTTCTTTGTGGGCGTGAACGTCTGGCACGGCATCGACCAGTGGGATGGAATGCTGCAAAAAGGCGATCAGGTCACGGTTTTTGCCCAGAAGCTGAAAGAGCGGGAGTATAACGGCAAGGCCTACTACGACGTGGACGCGGATGATGTTCAGCCCGGCGGGCTGGTAACGTTCCGCTGGCTGCAACAGATGATTGATCTGATGTCGCAACCGACCCCGCCGCCGGAGCCGGATGCGGTGCAGACCAGCCTGACCGGTGCACAGATGTACCCCGGTGAAGCTCTTGCGGATTACGCGCCGCGCAGCACTGCTGCACCCGAAGCGGTCCCCTCTACCGAGTATGATCCCATCAACGAAGATGCGGAGGACCTTCCGTTCTGATTTTGCAAGCTGCGCTATCTGGCTATACGGGCGTGTAAAGGAGGTGAAAGCGGTTGAAAGAGGAAGAACAGAAAAGCATAGTCATTTACAAATCATGGAAAAAGCCATTGCGTAAATTGTCTCTGGAGCAAAAAGGCAGGATTTTTGATGCGCTGCTTGATTTCCCTGATCCACCGAATTTTGAGGACGACCAGAAGCTCGAAATGGCGTGGGATTTTATGTCTGAGGCGGTGGAATCAAATTCTAAAAAATGGAACGAAAAACGAGAAAAGAGAGCTGCCGCAGGGCGTAAAGGCGCAGGAGTTACAAACGGCAAGCGTCAGCAAAACGCGGCAAATCCGGCAAATGCCGACTTTGACGAGCAAAAACAGCAAAACGCGGCAAATCCGGCTGTATCTGTAAATGGTAATGTAAATGGTAATGTAAATGGTAATGTAAATGGTAATGGTATATCACCTAACGGTGGTGTATATAATAGCGCCGCCCCCGCCGCCGTTGACGTAGAACTTTCTAAAATCGTCCAGCATTATCAGCAGGCCGTTGGGGACTTCCCGCGCTCTGCGCTGGACAAGCTGCAGAAGTGGAGGCAGGAGTACAGCACAGAGATGATCCTGCTGGCGATTGACAAAGCCACAGAATCCGGAAAGCGCTCGTGGAGCTACATAAACGGCATATTGTCCGGATGGAAACGGGACGGCCTGCGCACGCCGGGGGACGTGGCAGCCAACGAACAAAGTCGACAAGCCAGACCGCGAGGCAAGCAGCCAACCGAGACCGTAGACGACCAGCTTGCACGGGTGCTGGCGAAGATGGACAGAGAAAGAGGGTTTGAGACATGACGCGGGAAGACGTGGCAAAGCTGATCCGCATGAATTTTGTGTTGTACAAGCTGGGTTCCAAGCCGCTGACCGACGAGGAGATGCAGACCACCATTGATGTGTGGGCATACCAGTTTGGCGATTATGACGGCGATACTGTCAAGCGGGCTTTTCTGGCGGCGAACCGGGTATGCGTTTATCCGGTCACGGTGGCCGACATCTTCAAGCAGCTTTCCCAGTGTCTTGACCCGTCCGCTGAGTGGGAAGCTCTGGCTGTAGCGGCACGCAAGGCACAGACATTTTTGAGCTGGCGCAAGTTCCCGATGGTGACCGGGATTGACGAAAAGGGCGGGCTGCTGCGTAGTGACGGGCAGAAAGAGCTGAAAGCCCTTTATGACCAACTCCCCCCGGCGGCAAAATCCTATGCCGGGAGCGTTGGAGGGCTTGCAGAGCTGGCTGAAATGCCAGACCTTACATACCGCCGTGCCGAATTTTTGAAGCAGGCGCAGGCCAATATCACCACCGCCCCGCGTGAAGCTGCAAGGCTGCGGGCGAGCGAGCCAACAAGAAAGGAGATCGAAGGATGAAGGTTGTTGATACATGCTTTCACTGCCCCGACCGGCACCCGATCCGCCATGACAGCTGCCAAAAGTACGCCGAGTACAAGCGTAAGCTGAAAGCGCAGCGCATCTACACCAACGCGCACCACGAGGCGGAGCGGATCAGCCGCAACGATTTCGACAAAGAGGGATGGATGGGAGGAAGAAAACGGTGAAAGTGCTGATTGCCTGCGAGGAATCGCAGGAGGTGTGCAAAGCGTTTCGTGCCTGTGGGCATGAAGCCTACTCGTGCGACCTGATCGAGCCATCTGGAGGACACCCGGAATGGCACATTCTCGGTGACTGCTTAAAGGCCATCGAGGGGGGGCAGGTCGTGACCATGGACGGAACCGTGCATGACGTGCCCCGCTGGGACATGATTATCGCATTTGTCCCCTGCACAAAGACGAGCAACGCCGGAGCAAGACACCTGTACAAGGGAGGAAAGCTCAATCTTTCCCGGTATTATGAGGGATTGTGCGGCAAGGCGCTTTTTCTTGCCGTGTGGGCGGCAGATTGCGAAAAAGTGGTGATTGAGAATCCTACCCCCAGCAAGATTTTTGATTACCCAAAGCCTACGCAGGCAATACAGCCCTATGAATATGGGCATCCCTACAGCAAGAAAACGCTACTGTGGGAGCGCGGCGTGCCGCCGTTGCATCCGACAAACATTGTAGAGCCTACCGCCACATGGTGCCCGTCTGGCTCCTATTCGCACAAGCATGGTGAGCAGCACAAGGGCATGTTTACCACTGACCGCGCAAAGAATCGGGCAAAGACTTTTCCGGGCGTTGCAAAGGCTATGGCAGAACAATGGGGGTGAGCAAATGAGGTACAAGCCCGGCGCTTACATCGTCTCTCTCGACCACCTGATGGGGCAGGAACTTGTTTATTATGGCGGGAAACTGCTCCACAAGGGATGGTTTGGCAACTGGCAGCTGTGGTATGCGAAAACTGAGCTTGCCAGACTGCGCATTCGGGAAGCTGTGAGAACGGAGGAAGAACATGAAACCGAAAACGAAATCCGAGCTGATGGCCGAATGGGCCAGCCAGCCCGGGCAGCTCAAGAAAGAGCGGGAGGTCAAGGCCGTCCGTAAGGCGATGGACGATGCCCGCGCCGTGATGCAGGACGGTCTGACACGGTACGTCAAGAAAAAGACCAAATCCCGCAGCATGGCAAAAGCTGAAGCTGACCCATTTGCTGAGCTGGAAGGCTGGGATAGCATGGAGCAGATCCAGGACGCTTACGGATATGGCGAGATCACCGCCGACAGGCGGGACAAGCTCACCGACCTGTGGGAAGCCCGGGAAGCTGCCAAAAACAGCCGCAAGGGAGCGGACAAGTACCACGACCTTGTGACGGAGATGCTGGAAACGGCCATCCGCCGGGTGGGCAATGAGTACGCAGATATGCTGTTTGAGTATGACCAGCAGCGCAGGGAAGCTGAAAAGCAGTGCGAGCAGCTGGCAATGGAAGGGATGATGAAAAAATGAAGGCTATTTTGCTGAGCATTCGGCCTGAGTGGTGCGACCTCATTGTGCGGGGCAAGAAAACCATTGAGGTACGCAAGACCCGCCCGAAGCTGGAAACACCGTTCAAGGCGTACATCTACTGCACAAAAGCTCCGCAGCAACTCATCACCATTTTCAAGGATGGCGAAGAAACGATGGACGGCGAAATCCATCATGGAAAGCCTGTGTTCGTAAAGTTCAATAAGCTGCTGCCGGACAGCATACGCGGTAATACCCAGATGGTTATTGGAGAGTTCATCTGTGATGACATCCGGCGCATCAGCCCTGAGTACTGCATCTTCAAAGAAGATATTGAAACAGCAATTGCTGGAAGTTGCCTCAGTATCAAGCAAGTGAGGGAATACGCCGGCTGGGGTATCGGTATGAAATATACCGACATGAAAGACCTGTACAGCTGGCACATTTCCGACCTGAAAATTTATGACCGCCCACGACCGTTAAGTGATTTCAAAAGACTGCGGGCAACAAAATTTGGCTATGAGCCTGTAGATATTGAGCGACCACCGCAAAGCTGGTGTTATGTCGAGGAAGCTCACGAATGGAGGAATGATTGCACGGAATGATGAAAACAATACACCTGACCCTCTACGGCGAACCCCGCACCAAGAAAAATTCCGCACGCATTCTCCGCACACGCTCCGGGACCCCATTCGTGGCCCCCAGCAAGGTTTATGTGGATTATGAGACGGACTTCCTGCGGCAAATCAAAAGGCCGAACAGCCCCATCTCTGCCCGCGTGAACGTGAGGTGCGTGTACTACATGAAGACCGCCCGCCGGGTCGATCTGGCAAACCTCATTGAGGCTACAACGGACATTCTGGTTAAAGCCCGCGTGCTGGAGGACGACAACAGCAAGATTGTTGCCGCCCACGATGGCAGCCGGGTGGACTACGACAAGCAGAACCCACGGGCTGAAATTTGGATTGAAGAAATGGATGGATGATATGGACTTTCCAAACAAAAAATACTCCGTCATATATGCAGACCCACCGTGGAGCTATCGCCAGCACGGAACAGGACCAAAAAGTCGGGGAAATGCAGCGCAGCATTACCACACTATGACAACGGATGAGCTCTGTGCGTTACCTGTCAACCAACTTGCGGGAGGGGGAGCTGTGTGCGTCATGTGGGCCACATTCCCGCAAATTGCCGACGCTCTGCGAGTTATGGGGGCGTGGGGATTTGAGTACAAGACCTGCGCTTTTGTTTGGATCAAGAAAAACCGCAAGAGCAACACGAATTTTTGGGGAATGGGGGCGTACACAAGGGCAAACGCAGAAATTTGCCTGCTGGGAGTAACGCCCGGATTCAAGCCGATGGAACAGATAAAGAGCCATGCGGTACATCAAGTTATAGAATCCCCGGTAGAGGAACACAGCAAAAAGCCGGAAGAAACAAGACGGCGGATTATTGAGCTGCTGGGCGATGTGCCGAGAATAGAACTTTTTGCCCGTCAACGTGTGCCTGGTTGGGATGCGTGGGGAGACGAAATCGAAGAAATGGAGGAGTAAAATGAATATTTGGCTTGCTGCATTATATTCGCTTTGCATACTTGGCACGGGCGCGATTATTTTTGCGTTGGGTGCACGCTTTATTATATGGGCGGTTGAAAGCGAACACATGGTAGCTTCTTGGCTGGTTACGATCATCGTGTGCTGGATCTTGCTCGCAATATGTATTTACGTCGAAGGAGGCACTGTATGAGCCACACATGGATACCTGACACCGACGCCCAGAAGCCGGACAAAACCGATTTCCGCACCGTTAAGGCGTGGCTGAACCGCTACCGCGAAGCAGAGAAAAGATACTACTTGCTGTCTGACCGTCTGGCCGAAGCACAGGAAGCCACCCGGCACATCACCCAGAGCCTCAGCGCGGCCCCCGGCGGAAGCAAAGATGGCCAGAGCCTTGCCCGGGCGGTGGAACGCGAGGAGGAAGCGGAGCGCCGCGCTTATGAGCAAAGAGCGGTCTGCGACAGGCTGTTTCTCGAGATCAGAAACGCGCTTTCCAAGATCCAGAACGAGAAAGCATACACGGTGCTGTACAAGTACTATCTCGATTGCCTCACCTGGGACAGGATCGCAAAAGACATGAATTACTCTCTGCGCATGGTCTATGTCTTGCGGCGCAAAGCAATGGAGGAGCTGAGCCTTTAAAAACATTGCACTGTCATTACATTGCGGTTTCACTATCGCATGGTGTAAAATTGTATCATCGGAAAAGCCAAAAGGCAAACCGATGCACGCAGCCTCCGAAACGTGTCCCTTCTTGGCATTTTCCTCCTTTTCTGCTTGCAGGTACTGGGCTTTGCTCTTTCTTCACGTTTCGCGGGCTGCTTCTATGCGATACACTGACACAAAGGCAGCCTGCCGCTCATGAGAGACAGGAGGCGGTTCGATTCCGCCGTATCGCACCGTATGGCGCATGGACTAGACAACCCGCAAGGCCGCACGTGCAACCTCCCGTGCCAAGAAAAGGCCTTAGAATCCTTGCCAAGGTGTAGCTTTCCTGACAGGATGTGCGCCAACCAACAGCCCCGGCGGCGAACCGGAGCTGTTTTTATATGGCCGCCTGAGCGCAGTTTGGAACGCGGCGCGTGTGTGTAGACACGGCTGGTTCGATTCCAAGGGCGGCTTTTATATTCCCGTAGCTCAAGTGATGGAGCAGCGGTCTCCAAAACCGCAGGCTGCAGGTTTAAGTCCTGCCGGGAATGCCATCTGCGTGCCCTGTGAGGGGTCCGCGCAGCACGCGGGGCATCTGACCGCGTAAGTTTCAGATGCAGCAGCACCCACCGTTTGACGCCTGTCCAACGAACTGAATGCACGGGTGCTGCTTATATGCCGTCATAGCTCAATCGGTAGAGCGCCGCCCATTTAAGGCGGGACAACGTTGGTGACACCACGGGAACATCACTGCACAGCCAACCACTGCGCACATACATTCCGTGGGTGCTGGTTCAAATCCAGCTGGCGGCTAGCGTGATTTTAGAGTGTCCACTGTGGACACTTTTGGAGAGGAGGCATACAAATGTTTGAGCGCTTGAAAGAACTGATTTGCGACATGGCAAAGTTTTTGACGCGTCTCGGCGCTGGCCTTATCCTCTCGGCCTTACCGATCAGCAACAAAGAAAGCCACTTTGTGCGCTATGCGCGGCGTTTCGGTTTCCGTGCAGACCACACAAAACGCGAGCCTCGGGCAGAGATCGGAGGCCGTGGCTGTATCCAAGGAGCACGGCCTGCTATCCGTGCGGATTAATCGCTGATGATACAATACGATCAAAAACCGGCTTTTTGCATGATGAGCTCCATGCAGCAAAGCTGGTTTTTCTTATGCCGCTTTAGCTCAGTCGGCCAGAGCATCCGGCTCATAACCGGACGTGTGCAGGTTCGAGCCCTGCAAGCGGCATATTCGATATTTTGACCGTTCGGATTTTCCGGGCGGTTTTTATTTTGCATGAGTTTAGAGAGGTGGTGGCGGTGGCCTACAGCAAAAACAAAAGGATAGGCAGACCGCCCGTCTTTGAGAGCAAAGAAGAACTTGAGAAAAAAATCGAAGAGTTCTTCAAAAGCTGCGAAGGGAGCGTCCTAGAAGACGAAACCGGAAAGCCTGTTTTGGACAAATACGGAAACGTGATAAAAATCGACGAACGTCCAGAAACGGTCACCGGTCTAGCTTTGGCGTTGGGGTTTAAGTCTCGGCAATCTTTGATTGACTATCAAGGAAAGGCTGAGTTTTCTGACACGATAACGCGCGCGAAGCTTCGATGCGAGAGATACGCCGAAGAACGGCTCTATGATCGCGACGGAAACGGCGGGGCAAGATTCAGCTTGCAAGTTAATTTTGGTTGGAGCGATAAGCCAAAAGAAGCGGAGCAGGAAGAGCGTCACGATGATGGTTTGATAAAGGCATTGAACGCCGCAGCAGACCTCAGCCCGCCGGATGACGTGGAGATGCTGCCAAAGGAAGAGGCCAACGATGCGGAAAAGTAACGGTTTTCGCTGGAAAGCCCTCAGCCAGCGGCAAAAGCAGGTCCTGAGCTGGTGGACACCGCAGAGCGCATATAGCGGATACAACGGCATCATTGCCGATGGCGCTATTCGCTCGGGCAAGACCTTTGCCATGAGCTTTTCGTTCGTACAGTGGGCAATGACCTGCTACAGCGGCCAGCAGTTCGCCATGTGCGGCAAGACCATCGCCAGCTTCCGGCGCAACGTGCTTGGCACGCTCAAGCAGCAGCTTGCGGCCCGTGGTTACAACGTCAAGGAGCATCGGGCAGAAAACTGCATGACCGTCAGCAAAGGCGGCAGAACCAACGAGTTTTACTTCTTCGGCGGCAAGGACGAGAGCAGCCAAGACCTGATACAGGGCATCACTCTGGCCGGAGCATTTTTTGACGAGGTGGCCCTGATGCCACAAAGCTTTGTCAATCAGGCCACGGCCCGCTGCTCCGTCACCGGGTCAAAGTTCTGGTTCAACTGCAACCCGGGCAGCCCACAGCACTGGTTTTATCTGGAGTGGGTGCGGAAATGCCGTTCCCGCAAGATGATGTACCTCCACTTTACGATGGACGACAACTTGTCGCTTTCCGAGGACATCAAGGCCAGATACCGCAGCCAGTACAGCGGCGTTTTCTATCAGCGCTACATTCTTGGCCTGTGGACAGTGGCAGAGGGCCTTGTGTATGACATGTTCGACCGCAAGAAGCACGTCGTTGATGTGCTTCCGGCGCTGTCTCCAAAGAGCGCTTATGTGGCGTGCGACTTTGGCACCCAGAACGCAACGGTGTTCCTGCTGCTCCAAAAAAAGGCCGATGCAGACTGCTGGATCGTCACCCGGGAGTATTACTACAGCGGGCGAGAGCAGAAGCGGCAAAAGACCGTGGGCGAGTACGTCACAGACCTGAAATCGTGGCTGAACGGCCTGAAGCCGGAAAGGGTCATAGTAGACCCCTCGGCCCTGCCCCTGATTACGGAACTGCGCAAGAATGGCTTTACACAGACCCCCGCAAACAACGACGTTCTGAGCGGTATTCTGGACGTACAGACCATGCTGCAGACCGGGCGGCTGAAGATCTACAAGGGCTGCAAGCACACGCTGGAAGAGTTCGGCGTATACGCTTGGGACCCGGATAAAGACGACGCCGTGCTGAAGGTCAACGACCACTGTATGGACGCTATCCGATATTTTGTGCGCACGAAGCGCCTTGTGAAACTGAGGAATTGATTTTGAGCACTGTATACACTTTCCAGACCTTCCAGCAGGCGCAAGCCGCCGGGGAACAGCCTGATTTTGTCCGGCGGTTCGTGCAGCAGCACTGTGCTTCCGGCCCTTATAGGATGGCGCTGGACGCCGACCTGTACGACGCCCAGAAAAACCCTGGCGCTGAACGCTTTTCCCAAGCCTACGCTTTGATGCTAAAGCGCCTTTCCAAGAACACAAGGCAGGATGTACCCCGGCCCGATATGGTCAAGAGCAATCTGTTCCGGCGGCTGAACAAGCAGCGTGCTACCTACTCCCTTGGCAACGGTGTTACCTTTGCGGATAAGGACGTGGACAAAGAAAAACTGGGGGCTGAATTTGACGAGCAGATCCAGAAGGCCGGATATTTTGCCCTGATCCACGGTGAGAGCTTTGGCTTCTGGAACAACGACCATCTGGTGGTGTTCAAGCTGACCGAGTTTGCGCCCCTGTACGATGAGACCTCCGGCTCCATGCGGGCCGGGGTGCGGTTCTGGCGGCTGAATCCTGACACGGATATGCACTATGTCCTGTACGAAGAGGACGGTTACACCGAGTACACGGAAAGCAGGATCGGCAGCACCATGCAGGAGACGACCTCGAAGCGGGCATACAAGAGCGTGGCTGTTACCACCCCAGGCGGCGGGCTGGAAAGCGTGGAGGGGGAAAACTACAGCAGCCTGCCCGTAGTTCCGCTGTGGGGCTCCGACCTGCACCAGAGCACCCTTGTGGGGCTGAAAGCCTACATCGACAACACCGATCTGGTGACGTCCGGCTTCTGCAGCGACCTGCATGATTGCACAGAGATTTATTGGCTGTGCGAAAACTTCAACGGCATGACCGATGACGAACTGCAGGAGTTCCTAGTCAAGCTGAATCTGTACCACATTGCAGGCGCAGACACCAGCGAGGGCGGCAAGATCACCCCATACACCACCGAGATTCCTGTGACGGCTCGGCAAACCCTGTTGGAGCTGCTCCACGCCCGGGTCTATGAGGACTTCGGCGGCCTGGACGTGCATTGCGTCAGCGCAAACAGCACCAACGACCATTTGGATGCGGCCTATGAGCCCATGAACCAGAACGCAGACGACTTCGAGGCACAGATCAAGCCTTTTGTTCGCCAAATCTGTGCGCTGGCTGGCTTTGGCAGCGCAACGCCGACGTTCAACCGGAACCGGATTGTGAACACCGCAGAGCAGGTCAGCACAGTAATCTCCGAGGCGGCGATCATTGGGCGGGACATGGCCATTGACCTGCTGCCCAACCTGACCCCGGAGCAGAAAGAAAAGGCCAGGGCGTCCCTGATGGCTGAGAGTGCAACGAGAGAGACCACGGACGAGGAGGACGAAGATGAAACAGATGAAGCGTGATATTTGCGCCGCAGTTTTTGGCTTTTTCTTCGGCTGTGGAGTAAGCTCGTTTATCATTAACGTTGCAAAGCTTGTGATGCGCTTATGACTGACCGTGACCGCATCTCTATCCGCCAGCTGAACCGCCTGCGCCGACGCATTTTGCGGGTGTACGGCACTGCCCGCCGGGAAATGACCGAGCAGCTGACAGAGTTTCTGGCAAAGTACAAAGCGCTGGACGAGCGCAAGCGGGCGCAGCTGGATGCAGGCGAGATCACCGAAGAGGATTACCGCATCTGGCTGCAAAATCAGGTCTTTCAGTCCGATTTGATGCGGGCAAAGCTGGACGGCATCACCCAGACCTGCACCACGGCCCAGCAGACGGCCTACAAGCTGGCCCGGGACGAGCAATACAACATCTTTTCCTTTGGCGCAAACTGGGCCTTCTACGAGCTGGAACAGGCCGCAGGCGTGACGTTTGGGCTGACCCTGTACAACACCGAAGCGGTGCGGCTGCTTTTGCAGGAGCGCCCCCGGCTTGTGCCCAACAAGCGTATCAAAAGCGAGAGCAACCGCACCTATGACGCCCGGGTGTTCAACCGCTACGTCATGCAGGGCATCGTGCAGGGCAAGAGCGTCCACGACATCGCCGTGCAGGCCGTAAACGGCATGACAGACACGGAGATTCACTGGGCCATGAATAACGCCATCACGGCGCTCACAGGCGCTCAGAACGCCGGGGCATTGCAGCAGATGCGCAACGCCCAGGCTTTGGGCATCGAGGTCAAAAAGCGGTGGAACTCCACCCACGACTACCGCACCCGTGAAATGCACCGCCTGCTTGACCAGCAGACGGCAGAGCTTGACGAGCCGTTCAAGGTCATGGGTTACGAGATTCAGCGGCCCGGAGACCCCAACGCGGCCCCGGAGATGGTTTACCACTGCCGCTGTGTGCTGTCCTCTGCGCTGGGTAAGTACCCCCGGCAGAACGCCATGCAGCGGGACAATGTGACCAAAGAGACCACGCCCGTCATGGACTACACCGAGTGGTATAAATCCAAGGGCGGCAAAGAGAAAGAACAGATGTGGTGGGCGGAAGAGAGAAAACGGAGAAAGGAGAACGGAAAATAATGGAAGCAAAAGAAGCAATGGAAAACTGGAACAGCGGAATTTCCGAGCTGTTTTCTATCATATGTAAAAAAGAAGAACCCACAGCGTTGGTTTGCGATGTGGAGCCGTTAATACGAAGATGGAAAGAAAAGGTAGAAAAAGCAAAAAGTACGGCTCTTAAAGATTATGACGTACTGGATTCTTACGAAACGGCGCTTGAAGAACTGGAAAAGTTTGCGGAAGAAAACAAGCTGTAAGCTCAAGAAAAAGTAAGGATTGGAGGGATGAACCATGAACTTCAACTACGACATCAAATTCACCGACAACACCCCACAGCTGCATGAGGCGCTGGATTCATGGGCGGAGCGGGTGCTGACCCTCTGGGGCATGAAGGTGCAGGACTACGCCCAGCTGCTTGTGCCTACTGGCACGGAGGAAAGCACAGGCATACAGGGCTATGTGGGCGGTGCGCTCAAGCAGAGCCTGACCTACGCCCTCGACCTCGCAAAAAAGACCGTGACCATCGGCAGCAATCTGTTTTACAGCGTGTATGTGGAGCTGGGCACGGGCGTCTTTGCCGAGAAGGGCAACGGACGAAAAACGCCGTGGGTCTGGAAGGACTTTAACGGCAAGTGGCACTTTACCCGGGGCATGAAAGCCCGCCCGTTCCTGCGCCCGGCGGTGGAAGATCACATTGACGAGCTGCGGCAGATCGCCGTGGAAGAAGCAGAGAAGGGAGAATGACTATGAGAAAGATTTTTGCAGCAATCACGCTTTTGGCTGTGTTGCTTCTGTGCGGATGCTCTGAGGCTGACAAGGCGAACGCCAACATCTCAAAGCAGGCAGACTATTTCGAGAGCGAGCGCAAGATCACCGTCTACAACGCCCGCACGGATAAGGTCATCATGGAAGCCGAGGGCTATATGTCCATTTCCAACAACTCGGACAACGAGTTGGTCTGCACTGTGAAAATCGGCCCGGACACCTACCGCAAAAATTACATCTACCTCAACAGCTACACCATGTATGTGGTGGAGGACATTACCGGCACCCATACCGACCCGTACCACTATAAACTCTATTTCCACACTGACGTTTTGCCGAGCGTGGAAGTCAAACCGTAAAACCTAATATCTCAGCGGTTGGCGCAATGCGTCAGCCGCTTTTTTATGCCGTTTTCGCTCAATGGTAGAGCTGCTGATTTGTAACCAGCGGACGCGGGTTCGATTCCTGCAATCGGCACCACACCGGCAGCACGTCCGGCAAATAAACCTTATTGCCAAGCATGGCAGCCCGAGCAAGGGCGGAAAGGACTATCACATGGCACTCGAACGAAAGACTCTCCGGGCGATTCTGGAAGATGAAACGACCGACACCAGCGGCAAGCTCAAGAAAATTCTGGACGTGCTGCATGAGGAAACGGACACCTTGCAGAACCAGCTCGATGAGAAGAACGCAGCCCTCGCCAAAGCCGAAAAGGACCGCGATGCAGCCAACGGCGGCAAGGAAGCCGCCGAAAAGGCGCTGACCGACTACAAGGCCCAGCAGACCCAGAAGGACACCCACGCAGCCAAGGAAGCCAAGTTTCGGGAACTTCTGAAGACCGCCGGGGTGCTGGACAAGTATGCCGATCGGGTCGTGCGGCTGTCCGGCGAAGACATTGACAAGCTGGAGCTGGACGAAAAGGGCAACGTCAAGGACGCCAAGAAGCACACCGACAGCCTGAAAGCTGATTGGGGCGACTTTGTGGCCACGACCACGACCACCGGCGCAAGGGTGGACACCCCGCCCACCAATACCGGCTCCAAAATGACCAAAGACCAAATTTTTGCAATCAAGGACGCTGGCGAACGCCAGGCGGCCATCGCAGCAAATGCCGACCTGTTCACAGGCGGCGGAAAGGACTAATACATGGCAGCAAAAGAAAATATCACCATGACCACCGATATCACCGTAGCCGCGCGTGAAATCGACTTTGTGACCCGTTTCCAGCGCAACTGGGACCATCTGCGCACCATTCTGGGCATCATGCGCCCCATCCGGATGCAGCCTGGCACCGTGCTCAAGAGCAAGTATGCACAGGGCACCCTGCAGAGCGGCACCGTGGGCGAGGGCGAAGAGATCCCGTTCAGCAAGTACACCGTCAAGGAGAAGGAGTACGGCAAGATCACCATCGACAAGTACGGCAAGTCTGTCACCCTTGAGGCGATCCAGAATTACGGCTACGATGTCGCCGTGCAGAAGACCGATGATGAGTTCCTGTACGACCTGACCGCTCTGGTAACGGATAAGTTCTACAAGTTCCTGAACACCGGCACCCTGAAGGGCACTCCCAAGACCTTCCAGATGGCGCTGGCACATGCCAAGGGCGCGGTCGAGAACAAGTTCAAGACCATGCATCGCACCGTGACCGGCGTTGTTGGCTTTGTCAACGTGATGGACGTGTACGACTATCTGGGCAATGCCAATATCACCGTGCAGAACCAGTTCGGCTTCCAGTACATCAAGGACTTCATGGGCTACAACACCATCTTCCTGCTGTCCGACAGTGAGATCGCGAAGGGAAAGGTTATTGCCACCCCGGTAGACAACATCGTCATGTACTATGTGGATCCTGCGGATAGCGAGTTTGCCCGCGCAGGTCTGGTCTACCGGACCGCAGGCGAGGCAAGCAACCTCATCGGCTTCCACACTCAGGCAAACTACAGCACCGCAACCTCCGAGAGCTACGCCATTATGGGCGTGACCCTGTTTGCTGAGTATCTGGATGGTATCGCTGTCGAGACCATTACCCCGGGTGAATCGGTCTAACCTGCAAGGGGGTGACTTTGCATGACCGTCCCTGAGCTGTGCGCCTACACGCACAATTTCTTTGACCGGGCAGACGACCCCATTGCAGGCGAGTTTGCCTTTGAGCCGGACACCGTGCCCGCCGGGGTGGTGCCGGGGCAGTATTTCCTTGTGTGCGGCTCCATCTTCAATGATGGCGTGCACATGGCCGGAGACGGAGACCTCACCGCCGAGACGTTCAACGGGACGGTGCAGCCTATGCGCGTGCCGCCTGATTTTGTGGCGCTGGCTGAAAAAATCGACGCATACGATAAGGCGCTCCCGGCCGGTGGCGTGTATGTGTCCCAGTCCTTTGCCGGGTGGTCCGGCACGATGGCTACAGGCACGGACGGGCTGCCTGCAGACGGCAAGACCCGCTATAAATCCGAGATCAATCAGTGGAGGAAGATGTGACATGGTCAATCCGTTCACTGCATCCACCGTGATGCAGAGCTTTACCCAAAAATACTGTTTTCAGACCCGCAGCTATGAGCCGGACGGCGTGGGCGGCTTTGTGTCCGGCTGGAAGGACGGCCCAGAGTTTGAGGCCGTGGAGCGCCACGACACCACCGTGGAAGCTCAGGTGGCAGAGCAGGCCGACACGGCATCCACCTATACCCTGCTGGTCAACACCGGTGTGCCGCTGGCTTTCCCGGACTACATCAAGCGGGTAAGTGATGGGCAGACCTTCCAGATCACCAGCACGGCAGATGAGGGCAAAGCCCCGCCGGAATCCGGCATGGGACTGCGGGCCGTCAAGTGCAAAAAGGCGGTGCTGCCGTGATGGGCCCGTCTGAGAGCATCAACCGGGCGCTGAACACGTTTTTCAACGACTTTGGCATCCCGGGCTATCTGGAAGATAACATTCCTCCTGCCGCTTCACTGCCCTATCTGACCTATAAGCCCACCATCCCCGGCGGGTGGAACGCGACGGCATCTTTCCACGCCCGGCTGTGGTACCCAAGCAAGGGCGGCAGAGCCCCCATTCTGCAAACCGAAGATACGATCAGCGCAGCCATCCCAAGAGGTGGCTTAAAAATCGAGTGCGAGGGCGGCGCTATTCTTTTGGACAAAGACGATAAAGATTGGGCGCAGCCACTTAACAACACGCCTGAAGGGTATCTGTGCGAATACCTTATTTTTGAACTTACACGGCTTATACCGTGAGCAAAGGAGCAATATGGCTGAAACTTTAGCAAAGAAGTTTAACGTCAACGTTTTGACAGCGAACGCCTTCAAGAGCATCCCCAAGGGCTCGGGCAACATTTTGTCCGATTTCTCGCTTGAGGCCCCGAAAATCGATGAAACAAACGTTATCCACGCCACACAGGGCGGCGTAACTATCACCTATCAGAACTCCACCGAGGATACTCTTTCCGGAATCGACAACGCCCCCACCAATACAAAGCAGGGCGTGGAAGTCACCGGAACCACCGCAACCATCTCTTACACGACTCCCAACGCAGACCCTAAGAGCATCCAGCTCGCCATTGGCACTGCGGACATTGACCCGGAAGACCCCACCCACGTGGTTGCACGCCTGAAAACCGCTTTGACGGATTTCAAGCCCATTTGGTGGGTCGGCCCCATGATCGGCGGCGGCTTTATCGCGGTCAAGCTCTATAATGCCATGTCCACCGGCGGCCTGAGCCTGAAGTCTGAGCACCGCGGCGGCGGCTCGATGCAGATTACGCTGACCGCTTTTGCAGACCTCGAGAACCCCGAACAGGCCCCGATGGAGTTCTACTCTATCACAAAGGCCGCGTCCTGATGTAAGGAGGAAAGACATGAAGGAAATCATTGATCTGGAAGGCAAGGAGTACCTTGCAAAAACTTATAAGCTGGCAAAGGCATACAAGCAGTGCATCGTTGACACGGGCGCAGTGGCGGCGGCAACTCGGCCTGCGCCGCTGACTGGCAACGAAACCCCGGAGGAGAAGGCCAAGAAGATCGCAGAACAGGGTGCGAAAAATGCGGAAGAAATGATGCGAATGATCTACGAAGAGCACGCAGACATGACCGAAAAGGTCTTGCCGCTCTTTGTGGCGCTGGATAAGGGCGAAGAGCTTCCGCCCACCAGAAAGCTGGCCGCAGCAATGTCCCGCGCGCTGTCTGATGACGATTTCATGGCTTTTTTGAGATCCTTGATGTGATCGGCGTGGAAGGATATAAACGGATGGTCTCGACCATTCGTCTAGATTTGCTGGAACTTTTCGGCAAGTCCTATATCCTCGACCACATCAAAAAAGAAATCAGAAACCACGATGAAATTCAATTCTACCGCGATTGCGTAGCAGATGCCGTTGGCGGTCTTGCGGGAGCTAACGCTCTTTATTCTTACGTTGCTTCGTATACATTTCCGCTTTATGTAAAGCAGATCGACAAGCGGTCTGCGGCGGAGATCACGGAAGAAAACAGCAAGGCTCTTAAAGAGCTGTGCGGAGGGGGTGATGGAACCTGAAACTTTTTGAATTGAGCGCCACCCTCGGGCTGGACGACAGCGCCTACCGACAGGGCGTGGAAGAGGCAAAGTCTCAGACTAAGTCCGCTGTCTCCACCATGATGAAGGATTATAACCGGCTGTACAGTGAGGTCATTCACCTTACGGCAGCCTATCAGAAATCACGGAAAGAGACCGGGGAAACCTCCGAAAAAACTAAGGAATTTGCCCAGAAGCTGAAAGAAGCTCAGGCCCAACTCAATACCACGGCACAGGGACTAAAAACTGCGGAAGGGTACATGAACAGCTTTGGGGACGCCACATCGGGGTCCGGCAAATCTCTGGCCAACGCCATTACACAGGGCACGGTCATGGCGAACGTTTTCTCGAAGCTCGGCTCCGCTGCACTCAGTGCCGCAGAGGGGTTCATCTCTTCCGGCATTGAGTATAACGCCCAGATCGAGAAATACACCACCGGCTTTACCAATATGCTGGGCAGCGCGGAAGCTGCACAACAAGCCATGGCAAAGATTCAGGAGGACGCCGCCCGCACCCCGTTCAACGTCGAAGCTCTGACGCAGGCAAACCAGCTGCTTATCAGCGCGGGTGAAAACGCCGGGTATTCCGAAAAGGTCATTCTGGCACTTGGCAACGCAGTCAATGCGGCAGGCGGCGGCAATGCGGAACTGTCCCGCATGGCGCAGAACCTGCAGCAGATCGCCAACGTTGGCAAGGCTGCAAGCATTGACATCAAGCAGTTTGCTTATGCAGGCATCAACATCTATCAGGTTTTGGCCGACTATACCGGTAAATCGGTGCAGGAAGTCCAGAACATGACCATCAGTTATGACTTGCTGTCTCAGGCTCTTATCGCAGCCAGCGAAGAGGGCGGGCGCTACTACGGTGCTATGGAGACACAGAGCCAGACCATGAATGGGCGCATGTCTACCCTGCAGGACAATGTGAAGCAGCTGGCGGGATTGCTGACCGGCGATTTATCCAGCGGCGTCGGCGTTGTAATCGGCAATCTGAACGACATGCTCGTCGCAGCACAGGAAGCCTACAAAACCGACGGGTGGCTTGGCCTGGCTGGGGCGATTACTGGTCTGAGCGGCCCGATCACAAGCATCAAGAACAAATTTGTTGAGCTTGGCAATGCTGCGGTGACTGCTTTAGACAAGGCTAGCTATTGGCTGAACAAGGCGCTTGGAAAAGACGCTTATGCAGACTACACAAGCTATGACGATTACCGGACAGATACCCAAAAGCAGAATAACCGAAACCGCCTTCGGCAAAACGCCCTGAACGGCACAAGCGTCAGTAATAAGAGCTGGTCTGAACGTCAGGCAGAGCTTGCTGCAGCAATCGGTGACGGTGGAAGCAGCATCACCACAAGCCCGTCCGGCACGACCAAGAAAAAATCCGGCACAAAATCCACCACCGAAACGGTGATTGCGTCCATCTCCAGCACGGCCACCACTACCGCACAGAACGAGCTGGGCACTGTGACCACTAGCATCCAGACTCTTACCGAGAAGGTCAAGGACAGCTCCGGCAAAATCAAAGACCGCATCACCGAGACCACCACCACGACCGGAAAGGAGATGGTGAACGGTGTTGCCACGACCTTTAAGCAGGTCGAGACCAAAGTCGACGGCACGGTCACAAAAGTCACAAAGACCTATGACGACATGTCAAAAACGCTGTTGGGCACCTTTACCAACGTCTCGGAAACCACCTTTGACGGCATCACCACAAAGGTGCAGCAGGCGGTGGAAAAGTACGCGGACGGCAGCGAACATATCAAGAAGACCGTGACAGAGACCGGTCAGCGCATCGGCGAGAACGGCGCGGAGACCTATGAGAAGATCATCACCTACATCGACGGAATCGAAGATAAGGTGAACGAGACCTCTACTCTTATCGACAAGAGCGTAAAAGGCACCCAGAGCCGCATTGACCAGCAGCTGAGTGAGGCTTCCGGCCAGTTGGATAAAGGCATTTTCGGGCTGGTAAAGAACACCTTCAAAGACGCCAAAAACGGCGACTGGGCAAGTCTTGGGCTGGATTTTGTCAATCTAATCTGGGGCGAAGTGTCGCAGGGACAGCGTGACGTGATCTCTAAGTGGCTTGCGGACGCGCTGACCGCGGTCAATGAGGGCTACTTCAGCGGTGGCATCGGCAAGGCGCTGGGGTCTATCCAGAGCATTTTCACAAACGGCATTACTGCCGGAGTGGATGGCGCCACTACGTCTGTAAAGGCGTTCTCTGAGATCGTGCAGGGCCTTGCGAGCTCTGGCGGCGTTGGCGGCGCACTTGGAAGCATTGTGCAGGGTTTTTCTGGTATGGCTGGCGGCATCACGTCCGCGCTTGGCACTGTGGTTTCGTTCATCTCTGCAAACCCAGTCCTTGGCGTCATTCTCGGCGTTGGCGCTGTGGGTGCTGTAGCTGGCGGTATCGGGCTTGCGCTGTGGGCCAAAAACAAAAAGAGCAAAGACCCGGTCAATAATTACAAGAGCCCGTTTGACGATGTGGGCGTTTACGACAGCTTGAGCGAGTTTTCTACGCGGTCTGCGATACAGTACCGCGTCACCGGCCAGCAGTCCATTGTTGACCGGCAGACCAGCATTCTTGAACGCATCGAGGGGATGCTGGACGAGCATCTGCCTGACATCGGCAAGGGTCAGGTGGTCATGGATTCCGGTGAGCTTGTCGGCGTTTTGTCTCCGCGTATGGCAAATAATGTGGATCTGCACATCGGCGTTGCAGTGACCCGGAAAGCGAGGGGCGTATAATGGCAAAATTGCAAGGCGCAAAAATCGGCGATTATCATACCCTCACGGACTGGGGTCTGTACCTCAAAGTGGGCAGCCCGAAGATCAGCAGCGCGGAGGTGGACGAGTACCTGGTACAGGTGCCAGGCTCTGATACGCTGCTCAACCTGACCAGTTCTTTGGACGGCAGGCCACACTACAAAAAGCGCACCATTACCATGGAGCTGCTGTGCAGGGCGCCCAAAAAAACCTGGCCGACCCTTTACAGCCGGATCGCAAACGCCATCCATGGCAAATGGCTTCAATGTAAGTTCGACAATGACCCATCTTTCTACTGGGAGGGCTTGTGGAGCGTGTCCATGACGCGCGACCGGCTTTCCAGTGCGTTCACCATCACAGGCACCTGCAGCCCCTTCAAGCGCAGTGTATACGACGGCTCTGATGACTGGCTGTGGGATGACCTTGTATTTGATACGGCGATTATCCGCAATTATACGAATATCCAGCTCAAAGCCAACAAGGACATCACCGTAACCGTCACCGGTGCACCAAGAGCGGCTGGCATCTACTTCAAGCGCAGCGAGGACGCTGCGGACATTGCGGTGTCTCTCAATGGCCTTGAGGTTGGCATCCTTGCAAAGTCTACAGAGTGGCAGTACATTGAGGGCTTGCATATGCCGGATGGCGTTGTAGGTACTCTCATCTTTGCGGCGTCTGCGGATTGCAGCATCAGCATCCGATATCTGGGGGGCAGCTTATGAGCTATAAAGTTTATGCGGGCGTCCAGACCGGCGTTGACGTGTGGAAGACAAAGACCTGCATTTACGACCCAACGGACTACACGGACACAAAAAAGCTCATCAGTCCAACTTTGACACGGGAGGTGAGCAAGGCCGGTAGCTTGGAATTCACCCTGCCGCTTGGCAATGTGGCCCACTCAGCTTTGCAAAAAATGCGCACGACCGTGTCCGTAGAACAAGACGGTGTGCGCATCTGGGAGGGCAGGCCCATGAGCCATGAGCAGGATTTTATGCTGCGTCAAAAAGTCTTTTGCGAGGGAGAGCTGGCCTACCTCAACGACAGCTCTGTTGCGCCATATACAGCCAAAGACGTGACGATCAAGCAATTTCTTTCGTTTCTGCTGGAAAACCACACCGGCATGGTGGACGCATACAAGGCGTTTACCTGTGGAAATGTTGGATTTCCGAGCACCAGCGTGGTGGTGCCAGAGCTGCATAACTGCGTGATGAAACTGGAATACATGGCGGGTACTCCGGATAGTGACGGCGATTACAGGTATGAATATGGACTTTATACCTCGTCCGGCGTACAGCTTGTAAGCCAATATGAAGCCGGCTACTCGGATGATGACACGGCCCCGGATCCATCCGCGTACAGCTGGACGCTGAATGAAAAGCATGCAGATTCTTCCATAAACGGGTATATCTGGCGCACAGGAAACGGCCTGTTTTCCGTGAGCGTAAATGTGGCCCTGCCCTTGGACGGAGATGGCCAGACGCACGAAGCTACGCAAAGAACGGTTACGCCGGATATCACATGCGCCACGCACTCAAAATCCCTTCCGCCTGAGACGGAATACGATCTCAAAGACACGGTCTCGAAAAATTGGAAAATCGAAAAGAAGGGAGACGGCTATGCCGTCTTGTTCAACGGTGCAGCCCTGCCGGATTCTTCCGTGGTCCGTTACGATTCTGCGCCACGGTACACCTTTGGCGATGGACGAAATTTTGGCGTTACATGGGATGTCATCCAAAATGAGCTTGTGGATGTATACGGCGGGTATCTGATCGTCCGGCACGAAAACAGGGCCCGGTATCTGGACTACGTCCAGGAAGTGCAGGAGAAAAACGGGCAGCCCATCGCATTCGGCACAAACCTGCTCGACCTGAGCAGCTACGTCAAAGCAGAGGATATCGTCACCCGCGTCATTGCCGTCGGAAAAAAGAAATCCGGTTGGTTTTTGTGGGAGAAAACCAACACCATCACGGCAACCGCTAACGACGCCACCGCGCAAAAGCTGTTTGGCATCATCGCGCGGGTCATTGTGCAGGACGGAACCGAAAACACAACGCAGTCGCTTCTGGATGCCGCAAACGCGGAGCTGTCCAAAAACTTGCGTTACCTTGACGGAATCACGGTAAAGGCTGTGGACCTCAAGGATGCCGGCGTGGATATCGCCCGCCTTGGCTTTGGCAAGATGACACACATCTACTCCAACCCGCACGGGGTGAACACCTGGCTTTTGTGCTCTAAGATTGTGGAGCCTTTGGACGCGCCGGACAAAAAAGAATTCACGCTGGGCATTGATTTCTCCAGCGTCAGCGACTTGCAGGCCCTGAGCGCACGAAAAGCCAGTGACGCCTATGACCTGAGCCGCTCGCTGAAGGGCTATGCATCCGCAAAGGGGTGATAAATTGGATAAGACATTTGACGAAGCAATTTCCGAAGTCCGCAATGCAGAACGCGGCGTGGAAGTACGGGAAGCCCTTGCACAGGGCTTTGAGTATGTGAAGCAGTATGGCGAGGCTGTTATCGCGCGGCAGGAAGAAGCTGTTCAGAGTGCGGAAACAGCCACAAACGCGGCGGCAACTGCCACAGCACAGGCCGCAGCAGCAGCCCAGACAGTCAAAGACGCCACTGCAAAAGCCATAAGCGCAGCGCAAGAGCAGGCAGGTATTTCGGCATCAAAAGCCGAGGAATCTGCTTCCAGTGCAGCAGGAGCAGCGGCCAGTCAAACTGCTGCCGCGTCTAGTGCATCTGCCGCAAAGGCCAGCGAGGAAGCAGCTGCAAAGAGTGCCGCCGACGCAAAGGCTATCGTGTCCACTGACACGACCCTGACCGTATCGGGCGCACCGGCTGATGCAAAGGCGACCGGCGACGCCCTGGCTCAGAGGTATACCAAGGCCCAGGCCGATGCCAAATTCGGCACGCCGTACACCCTGCCGCCTGCTACGGCGGACCAGCTGGGCGGCGTGAAGGTGGGCGACTATCTGGACATCGCTGCGGACGGCACCCTGAGCGGCAAGACGCTGTATGACACCATCGCGGCCAGTGTGGCGGTCAAGTCGGAGCCCCGGCTGGTGTGGAACCACCACGTGGAAACCGGAAAAAGGTGGCATTCCTACGACATCAAAATGCCAGACGGCCTTGACTATGTGCACGTTAAGTCGAGGTACAACGACAGTGACGGAACATACGGTGAAGAAGTAGACATCGCAAAAGGCGGCACGGTCAACCACGACTTCGGCAAGGGCGATGGAATCTATGCATCCAACACGACTTTCCGACCGGACGGGACCCTGCACTTTGAATTGGCAGCGTCGTACGTGAATACCGGCGGCTACACCGTAGACATCTGGCTCTCCGGCTACCACTACCCCACCCTTGCCGAGCTGCTGACCGAGACGCAGGCCGCACAGGCGGACACGGACGCCCTGGCGGTAGATCATGAATACCGCGTCGCCATGCTGGAACTTGGGATGACCGACGACACCACCACATAAGGAGGTAAAAACTATGTTGTATCGTACCTGTAAACGCTTGATCGAGCGCGGACAGACCGCTGGTCTTGCGGACAAGCTGGACGTTTTCTACGCCATTGGCCGCATCACCGAGGCCGAGTATAAGGAGCTGATCGAGCTGCTGGAGGACAAGACCGGCAATAAGAACAAGGAGGCTTAAATGAGTAAAACAATCATGGACGTTTCCCGCTGGCAGGGCAGCATCGACTGGGACAAGGTCAAGGCCAGCGGAAAAATTGACGGTGTGATGCTGCGGGCCATGGGCAACAGTGCAGACGGCAAGGCAAGTAAGCCGTATTTGGACCCGACCTTTGAGCGCAACTATGCCGAGTGCACTCGGCTGGGCATCCCGGTGGGCGTGTATGGCTATTTCAAGGCCGTCAACCTGGCAGAAGCCGACAAGGAGCTGGCCTATTTCAAGAAGCTGCTCACCGGCCGGAGCTTTGATCTGCCGGCGGCCGTGGACATCGAGGACGAGGTGCAGAAGCCGCTGGGCAAGTCCGCGCTGACCGACCTGACAGCTTACATGCTGAGCACGGTGGAAAGCTGGGGCGTGTACGCTTTGCTGTACACCGGCATGTGGTTTGGCAACACCTTCCTGTACATGGGCGGCGCGGCGCTGAAGCTCTACGACGTATGGCTGGCAAGATATCCCAGAGACAAGAGCAAGACCAAACCGGAGGACAAGCCCAAAACAGACTTTTCCTTTGGGATGTGGCAGTACACCAGCACCGCCCGCGTGCCGGGGGTGAGCGGCAACGTAGACCTGAGCCACGCCTACAAGGACTATACCAGCATCATCTGCAAGAAGGGCCTGACCCGTCTCCGGGAGGGTGCATGACCAAAGAGCAGGCAATCTTGTGGGTGCTGGGCATCCTGGGCAGCCTGTGCGCTGCGGTCATCACCATCGACAAGGTGCTGGACATCATCCACAAGTACGTCAAAAATGCACAGGCCCCCGACGATGCGCAGAACAAGCGAATGGATGCGTTCGACAAAAGACTTGGTGTGCTGGAACAGGGGCAGCTTCAACACACACAGGCCCTTGCAAGAGACCTGCGCCGATTTGACGGCCTCGATGAAGAAATGCGTCTCGTACTCGTTGGCGTACAAAATCTTTTGGATTCGCAGCTGTCCGGCAACAACCGCGAAGGTATGCAAAAAAGCAAATCCGATATTAACAACTACCTGCTGAAAGGAGTAACAAATCATGGAAGCAATGCTTAATTTCATCCCCGCCCCCGTCGCAATCGTTCTTATTATCGTCGGCTTTGTGGCTTTGGCTGTCGGCGCTATCCGCATGGGCTATAAGCAGTACGTCAAACAGTGGGCGCTGGAGCTGGTGACCATCGCTGAGGACAGCATCATGGGCAGCGGTCAGGGCGCAAAGAAAAAGGCACAGGTTTTTGCCGCGCTGCGCGGCGCACTGCCGGACTGGCTGAAGCCTTTCATCACGGATGAAGTGCTGGACAGTGTGATTGAAAAGGCCGTCAGCATGATGAAAAAGGCGTTGGCAGAAAAGAAGCCTACCATTAACAAGGAGTAATTTATGATCGAGCTAAGCGTATCTCTCGCATCCAATGGCGTTGTCAAAGTGCCCGGCTATGAGCAGATGGTGCGCTTTGGCTACACCAAAAACCGGGGCGTGTACCGGCTGACCGTCACTGCTTCCGGCGAGTGGGAGGGCCTGACCATCCGGGCATTTTGGCATGTGCCAGGTGGCAAGGACCCGGCGTCCTCGCTGGTGGCGGATGGCTCTGTGGACGTGCCCGCCAGCGTGACCGCACAGCCCGGCAATGGCTGCATTACCTTTGAGGGCAGCGACGGCACAAAGACCGTAACCAGCGCAGACCTGCGGTATCGTGTCAGTGCCAACAGCGGCACGGAGGACGGCACTGCACCGGAGCCCGGCACACCTGCATGGCAGCAGCTGGTGGATGCCGTGCACACCGATGCCGCCGCCGCAGAGCAGGCCAAGACCGACGCACAGACTGCGGCGCGGCAGGCAGGAGCAGCCGCACAAAAGGCCGCTGCCAGCGAGAAAGCTGCCGGTGACGCACAGAAAAAGGCCGCTGAGAGCTTGCAGGAGCTCAAGGACGGCATTGCGTCCGGGGAATTTAAGGGGGAGCCGGGAGCTACCGGACCGGTCGGCCCTGAAGGGCCACAGGGCGCACAAGGCTTGCCCGGCCCACAAGGTCCCAAAGGTGACCCCGGAGAGACCGGCCCGCAGGGGCCGCAGGGCGAGAAGGGCGAGACCGGAGCGCAGGGCCCTGCTGGTGCCGACGGCAAGGACGGAGCACCCGGCAAAGACGCCATCGTGGATGCCACCCTGACCCAGAGCGGGCAGGCCGCTGACGCCAAAGTGACCGGCGATGCGCTGGCGACCAAAGCAGTCATAGACGACACCACAGTCGGCACCGACGCCTGGAGCAGCAAGCACATCGTGGATATGCTCTGCCCGCCCATCTCTGAGACCGGCAACCCGGTGCAGTATTACCCGGTGGCGGGATATCCGCTGGGCTGTAAGGTGAGCTGGGAGCCAACGCAGGAAGGCAGTGGTGACCCATCGCCTGACAATGTTCGCCCAATTAAGGGCAGGGACAGCGTGACAGCCGAGCGGTGCGGGGAGAATTTGGTAAAATTTCCATACTCTACTTCTACTGCTAATAGGAACGGACTTGTTATCGAGTCACAACAGGATGGTAGCATAACTGTTAATGGCACAGCAACAGCAGACACATGGTATGCAATTAACAATGGCATTGAAAAAAGACTGCCTATGAACACACCCATGACATTAAGTGGTTGCCCAGCTGGTGGATCAACGAAAAGCTATTATATTGGCTTATATCTCGGAGGAAAATGGTTTGCTGATACAGGAAATGGCAATACAAACATTAAGTTTATAACGCGTGAAATTGTATCACGCGTCGAAGTTAGTATAATCAAAGGAACCGTTTGCAACAACTTAACGTTTTATCCAAAGATTGAAGTCGGAATCACAATTACACCATATAGCAAGTACACCGGCCAAACCACAGCCCTCACTCTGCCCTCCACCATCTACGGCGGCACGGTGGATGCAGTGACTGGCGAAGGCCAAAATCTATACGATGTCCTAACATTAACCGGAGAAGAAAACTGGAAGAAAGACGATAATTATATCGTATTGAACGGAGCAACCACTAAAATAAATATTCCGTTAAATGGCGTATGCAGTCATTTTCTGTATCGCTACAATTATGGTGGCGACAGTCTTTTTGTTGACTCCTTCAATATCTACCTTGGATCGACAATGGCTAAAAAATACACACTCGATGAGTGGAAAGCGCTTCTCGCCGCTCAATACGCCGCCAGGACGCCGGTGCAGATTGCATACAAGCTCGCAGAGCCTATCCCTTTTACAGCTACCGGCGCACAGGCGTTGCCCGCCCTCCCCGGCGTGAACACCCTGCTGACCGACGCGGACAGCGTGACGGTGACCGGCAGGGCAGACCCCATCAAGCGCATCACTGACCTTGAGGATGCTGTGGCATCAATGACCAACACATAAGGAGGTACACATGGCTATCAAAAGTAAAGCACGGCATGACCTGACCCTGCGCTCCATCAAGCGGGAAATCGCCGCAGGACGCGATGTTGCGTTCTGGCTGGATAAAGCATACATGCACTACGACAGCGGCCTTTTAACCGAGGACGACATCGCAGAGGTGGAGGCCCTTGCACGGGCGTACTACGATGCTCTGGACGCGGAGGATAAGGCGGACGCTGAGGAAATCACACTGTAAGGAGACATAACACATGAACGCAGTAAATGTTGAAGATTTGCTCGATTTGATTGAAGATATGAAACGCGTATCTGCGAATGAAATTATCGCTGCATCAAAAGAGAACAATGAGCTGGAGCGCATCGCACACATCGCAACGGAAGCAACTTATAATGCCGTTATCGAAAAGTTGGAAAGCCTCCGCGTGTACGCAGTAACCGTTTTGGATAGCAAGGAGTAATACCATGAGCAGCACTACATACGACGATTTTGTTGACCTCAACAAAATCGCACAAGAACATTTTCGTGATGTCACAAAAATGGTGACAAAACGTCACCGTTTCGCCGCGATTGGTAATATGGTGCGCAACGCCGGACAGCTGCCGCAGCCCTTCTGGCTCGGTGCTGCCTGTGGCGGCGGCTCGCATAGTGCTGCCCGCTGCGCTGCAAGGACTTGACCGACAGCAGATGACCGCCGCCATCAAAAACGCACCGCTTGGGAGGGTAGACCGTAAGATAGCCTTACTGCGGTACGTTGAGCGGCTCCCGCTGCCGGACATTGCAGCACAGACACATTATAGTCGGACGGCGGTAGGCTACCGGTTGAAAGGCATTGATAAAATGCTTGATGTGTGATATACTAACTTTGACTTATGGATTAGTTTTGAGCTTCTGCTCAGGCAATTCAAAAGCGGCAGGCTTTCGGGTCTGCCGCTTTTCTTTTTATACGATTTGTGGTATAATATATCCAAGGAAACCCGACCGGCCTCTCAACGATGCGCATTAGGCCGGGGCGTCCAAGAGCCAACTCCGTGCTCAACGGAGAATTAAAAAAGCAGTCGCCAGATTCGGCGCTGAACAGTCTCCCACCCGCCTACTTACAGTGCGTACCATGTGGGAGACGCAGAAAGCCCCCGGTGTTCCATTTGGAGCATCGGGGGATTTTTTACTTTTTCTTCAATTCCTCAAGCCTGCTGGAAAGCTCTTCTTCCCAGCCTTCGTGCTCTTTGAGGTATGGGTCATAGATCAGCTCTTCGGCCTCTTTGCGGGCCGCAACGGCTTCTTCGATTGTGTCATAGCTGCCGAGATGATATTGCTTGCGTTGGAAATTGATATATGCACGCCATCGACCGTGGCAATCTTTGCACACACCATTTGCGCCAGAAGTGGAGTTTTTATTGATATGGCCTCCAACCCTTGTGCGAATCGACATAAGGGAAGAGCCACCCGCGTAAGCTGTGCTGTGAATTGCCCCGGTTTTCTCTCCAATGTCCCTGTTGCAATCTGCGCAATGCTGGATCAGAGAAAGCCTTGTAATCTTTACGGTGGTTTCCCTCCCACATTTCGGGCAAATAGCGCGGCACAGAAAATGACCTGACCTCTTTTCGGGCAAAACCTCTAACACCTGCCATCCGTTGATGACGTGTCCCTCTTTTTCCTTTGCCTTTTTCAGTCTTGCGGTTGTCAGGCCTGGCTTTTGCCCTCGATTCGCGCAAGACAGACAGCTGCGGCTTTTTCCAAGACGGAGGGAGCTGTCATACACGTCTTTTACCACTCCGCACTCACACTGGCATGTGTAGTAGTGCGGCTTTTCAGACGGCGCAAGTACCGTCCACTTTCCAAAATGCTTTCCAGTCAAATCTGCCATAACATTCTCCTCAGATCAGCCCATAGTGCTCGGCCAGCAGGAAGCGGACGTATTCCGGGCAGTCGCGCTCGCCCAAACACCACCCCTGCACCGTGCGGCGCGGGATGCCCGCACCCTTTGCAAAGGCGGTCTGGCTGATGCCGGATGCCACCACCATCTCCCGCACGCTCATGCGTGCTGCTGCCCAGATACGGCCCAGACGGTCTTTCTCGGCGTCCAGATCGGCGCAGCCATCGAAATCGTCCGGGATGCTGAGGGTGACGTTACCGAGAAAAACTTCTTTCGGCTGCTTGGCAGCCATGCCAAAAAGTTCTGCTTTGCTATACATGGTTGACTTCCTTTCTTTCGCATGATAATATGTTCGTGTACCTCCATGGTACGTCTTTCACAAAAGCCCCGTCAGGTGTTCGCTGCACTTGACGGGGCTTTTTTATTTAGTAGATCTCAACGCCCAGTTTTTCGGCGGCGGCTTCAACGACTTCTTCAAACGAGGGGCCGCGATTCGGGTCGTTCCAGTCGTAATCGCCAGCGGATGCAGCTTCCCACTCTTCTTCCATGTCAGCTGCCTTGCACAGCTCGGTGCACAGCTCGTAATCCCAGACATCGGACTTGCGGATGTCAGCGGCGATTTCAATAGCGTTTCTCATAATTTTGTACCTCCATGTTGTTGTGTGTTGGTGTCTTTCACTGTCTTTATTATACGCTCATTGAGCGCAAAAGTCAAGCCTATTTGTAAAATTTTGTGCTCAATGAGCACTTTTTTTCTTTTGGCAAAATAGAGCATTTTTGTCCTTCGTTGGTCGCTCGTTGCCTCTCCCGCCGGGCGGCTCTGCTACACTGGGCGCAAAGGAGGCAAGCGCCAATGTGGATCAAGTTCAGCCCCAACCCCCACGGGGGCAGCGTCGGAGACTGTGCTGTGCGTGCGGTAGCTGCGGCCACTGGGCAGAGCTGGGAGCAGGCCTACATTGGATTGGCGCTGACCGGCTTTGCTCTCGGCGATATGCCCAGCGCCAACCGCACATGGGGCGCGTACCTCCAGAAGCACGGATTCAAGCGTCGCCTTGTCGAGGCGGACTGCACCACCTGTTACACGGTGGCAGATTTTGCCCGGGAGTACCCGAACGGCGTGTATGTACTGGGCTGCTCCGGCCACGTTCTGGCTGTGGTCAACGGCGACTGGCTGGACAGCTGGGACAGCGGCGCAGAATGCCCGATTTACTACTGGTATAAGGAGGAGTAAGCAATGCCGATCTATAACGGATACCCACAAGTGTATTACCCGCAACAGCCGCAGGGGCAGCTTGAACAGCTCAGGGCAGCACAGTACCAGCCCCAGCCCGTCATGATGCCTACAATGCAGGGGCAGGCCGCACCGGCTGACAGCGGTTTTATCTGGGTACAGGGTGAAGCGGCAGCTCGGGGCTATCTGGTCGCCAACGGGAGCCGGGTGCTTTTACTGGATGCCGATTCCGATACCTTTTACATCAAAGAAGTGGGACAGGACGGCAGGCCGTTCCCTCTCCGCATCTACGACTACAAAGAACGCACCAGCGGCCCCAAAGCGTCGATCGCTGCCACGCAAGCCGCAGGCGGGGAGTATGTCACCCGCAAGGAGTTCGACGCGCTGGCGGCAAAGCTGGCGGCGTTGGAGAAGCAGGAAGCACCAGAGCCGGAAAAGGAGAGCTAAACGATGAGCAGCAGCTTGTACAACTCGATGGGCCGACAGACCCAGAACCCCATTGGCGGGCAGTTCCAGCAGTTTATGGGCCAGATGCAGGGAAAGAACCCGCAGGAGATGATAAACCAGATGCTCACCTCCGGCCAGCTCTCACAGCAGCAGCTCAACGCCATTCAGCAGCGGGCGCAGCAGATCGCGCCGATGCTCAACGGCATGAAAAATATGTTTGGATTCTAAAATGCGGCCGCATTTAGAATAAATTTCAAAATCTAACGTAAAGGAGTAAAACTATGTCTCTTTCTTCTGATAGCACGGTTCTGACCATGCCGGTACAGCCCGCCAATGGCTACAGCAACGGCTTCAACGGCTGGGGCGGCGACTGGATGGGCTGGATCGTCCTCTTCCTGATTTTCGGCATGTTCGGCTGGGGCGGCATGGGCGGCGCTTCGACTTATATGACCAGCGCTGTCACACAGGCAGACCTGCAGCGCGGCTTCGATAACCAGAGTGTCATGAACAAGCTGAACGGGCTGGAAAGCGGCCTGTGTGATGGCTTCTATGCCATGAACACTGGGATGCTTCAGGGCTTCAACGGCGTGCAGCAGGGCCTGAACGGTGTCACCAACGCCATGCAGCAGGGCTTCAACAGCACCAACGTTGCGCTGATGCAGGGTCAGAATGCTCTGGCTACACAGCTGGCAGACTGCTGCTGCAAGACCCAGACCGCAATCCAGGGCGTCAACTACAATCTGGCCACTCAGGAGTGCGACACCCGGAACCAGATGCAGCAGGGCTTCTGCGCAACGCAGAACACCATGAACAACAACGCCCGGGACATCATCGAGAATCAGAACAGCAACACCCGCGCGGTGCTCGACTTCCTGACCAATGATAAGATCGCCACCCTGCAGAGCGAGAACGACGAGCTGCGCCGGGCTGCTTCTCAGGATCGCCAGAGCGCGTTCCTGACCACCGCGATGAACGCGCAGACCAACCAGATCATCGGGACTCTGCAGCAGAAAGCTCCCGTGCCTGCCTATCAGGTGCCTAACCCCAACGCCATTTACTATGGCTGTGGGACCGGCTGCGGCAGCTGCGCCTAACCAAATAACGGCAACTGACTACAATTTGTAGTCTGTTCAGCCCCTGAGCTGATTTTGCAAACCAGAGCGCCGGGGCAAAAGTCCCGGCGTTTTTATTATGAAAGGAGCCGATAAAATGGCTGAATTTACATCTGTCGCAACCCAGACTGTGGCAGTTGGGCAGAACCTTCCCCTCACCGAGACTGCGGCGAAAGCGCCTGCGTGCATTGTGCACCGTGCTGGCAGCGGCCTTGTGACGCTGCGCGGCCTAACAAGCGGGCAGTGCCGGGCCCGCTTCAAGGTGAGCTTTGGCGGAAATATCGCCATTCCCACCGGCGGCACCGTGGGGCCCGTTTCCGTGGCGCTGTCTGTCGGCGGTGAGGCACTCAATAGCGCGACCGCCATTGTCACACCTGCTGCAGTCGAAAACTACTTCAATGTTTTTGTGGCAGCGTTCATCGAGGTGCCGCGCGGCTGCTGCGTGACTGTGGCAGTTAAGAACACCAGCGCGCAGGCGGTCAGCATTGCAAACAGCAACCTGATCGTTGAGCGGGTAGCATAAGAAAGGAGATAAAGCCATGCTGGATAAACTGAACCATCTGAAAGATGAAATGTGCGACGAGCTTATGGAGCTGACCGACAAAAAGAACCGTTCCCCGGGCGATGTTGAGATGATCGGCGAGATCGTGGACATCATTCTGGACATCCACCGCATTGCGGACTACTGCGAGGGCGGCGAGTACAGCCGAACAGGCGAGTGGGAAGCTGACATGCGCGGGACTTTTGGCCACGATGCCGGAAACGGTTACAACCGGGGGAACAGCTATGCCAACCGTGGCCGTCACTATGTGCGCGGTCACTACTCCCGCACGGATGGCCGTGAGCGCATGATCTCTGACATCGAGGACATGATGCAGGAAGCCACCGGCGCAGAGCGCGATGCATACAAGCGGGCCGCTGACATCTTGCGCAACGCATAAGAAAGTGGGCGGCAGGCATGGACATTGACGAGATCAATGAGCACATCCGCAAGCTCAAGTGCGAGGAAACCAGCTGGCAGAGTGTCAACAAACTTGCCGCTCTCTGCACTGTGCGCGATGAGCTGGAAGAAAAGCAGCGGCCGGACCCGCAGTCCGTGGCCGTGCAAAAGACGGAGGTGCCAGCGTACTCTACAGCACCTGATCCGCAAAGCGACTTTGTGGCAGCCGCCAGCTCTGTTCCTTTTGGCGGTCTGATGCAGGTGCTTGACGAGCACATGAAGGCAATAAAGCTGGTGTACCCAAAAGAGTATGAGCTCGTAATGCGAAAGATAAGCGACTTGTAAAAAGACATAGAATGTGCTATTTTTACATAAGCTTCAGCGTTTTGGCACGGGATGCATAATCTAGCAGAAAGCTAACAAATTGATAATTATTCACGTTAAAACGATAAATAAATTTGATTTGTAATCAGTGGGTTGCAGGTTCAACTCCTGTCACCAGCTCCAAAAATAAGCGTATAGGCGATAAAAACAAGTCGCCTATACGCTTTTCTTTTTGTTGAAACCGTGCAAAAACACCTGAAAACGTGTGATAACCTAACAAACAATCTAACAAGTCAGTACTTCATCTTCTGCATTTCCCGCAACAAATATGTCGGGTCGTTGTGTGACACGTACTTGTTTGCCGTGGTGGAGAAATTCTTGTGACCGAGGATTGCCTGCACAGCGGTTTTTTCCAGACCGCACTCCACCATTTTACTGCTGGCCGTATGACGCAGCGTATGCGGGTGCACCCCCTCTATATGGCATTCCTGCATCAACGCCCGGAACTTTGTAGCCACGTTGCGCTTATCCAGCTTTGTGCCAGCCTTGGATGGAATCAGCCACTCACAGCCGCTGTCAAGCATCCAGAAGGCAATGATTTTGTAAATGGGGTCCAAAATAGGGATAATGCGGTTCTTGCCCGCTTCTGTCTTTTCACCGCCCTGCATGTACCGCTCTTTCAGATGCACATCCTCGCAGCGCATGGAAAGCAGCTCGTCGATGCGCATGCCGGTATAAAGCAGTACCATTGCGATTTGCGCCGTCTGCCCAAACCTCGGGTCGTCTTGTCGGCTGCTGATCTGCTCGATCTCTTGGGCGGTCAGGGTGCGCTCCGCTTTTCCTGTAGCCGCCGGGAGCTGCAGTAGCATGGCATAATTTTTGTTTATGATGTCCTGCGCCATTGCCCACTCGCAGATCTGGCTAAAAAGCGTGCGCTGTTTTTCACAGGAGCTTCGGGAGAGCCCCTTTTCCACCATTGCGTCAATGACCTGTTGATAATCTGCCGCTTTCAAGTCCCGCAGCTGTCGGTCGTATAGCGGCGCAGCCTTTGCATAGGCCAGCTCGTACCCCTTTTGCATGTCCGTGCTGAGCTTGTCAAATTTGGGTTGCGCTTTCCATTGGGCATAGGCATCCGCAAAGGTGCATTTCAGACGCGCTGCGGGGGTGTTCTGGGCGTTGTAAGCGTCCAGTGCTTGTACGGCTTCGCCTGCTGTTTCAAACGTGCCCAAAACATCCCTGCAGGCTGTAAGCGCCACATACGGTCTTGCCCGCGTTCCGCTCAACTTATACACGCTGCCGCTGCCCTTGGGACGGCGGCGCTTTTTTCTTTGCTGCGGGGCAGCTTCCGGCTGCTTCTTCCCGCACCACGGGCAAAAAGAAGCACCATCCGGGATCTCTTTCCGGCAGCATGGTCTCACGCATTTCATGGCTTACTCCTTTTTCTGCCCGATATATCCGAAGGCACCATTTTCAGCAGCGGCCCTTCCGGCCTTGTAGTTGATTTTCAGGTCGTCAATGGGAGGATGCGGAGCGTCCGGGCATGGGTCTAGGCCCATGCTCTGGGCAAAGCTGTATTGGTCTATGATGGTCCCGCACACGCTGACCCGGTTGTTGAGTGGGCAGTGCAGGTTTGCTGCCATCTCGGAGATCACCGCAGGCGGACTGCTACCGTGTCGGCCCTTCAGAATGAAAAGCAGCAGTCGCTTCGTGATGGGCGGCAGAGCCCTCATCAGCAGATGCAGCTCCCAATCTACAGAATCTTCCAGCCTTTCGCTGTCGGAAACCGCATACAGATCTGGGTGCAGCATCTCCATAAACACGGTGATGGGGGACACCCCACATGCTGTGCACCAATCCATGACCTCGTCACTGTCCGGGCTGGTGCAGCCTTTTTCCCAGCTCTGTACCGTCCTCTCACCCTTCTCGATGAGCCTTGCGATCTCCACTTGGCTCAGGCCGGCAGATACCCTGGCCTTTGCAAGCGCTTTTCCAATCTGGGTTGCCGTAAAATAACTCATACTTTTGCCCCCGTAAAACCAACGTGTTTTTAACAGAAAATGGCGCAGAAAAAATCTGCGCCATTCGACAAAAAATATCCGTATTTTGTTTTCCAACGGCGCATGGTAGAATTTGGAACATAAGACATAAATGTGCACAAAAGAAAGGGGAAAACAAAATGGATTTTGAGCAAAGAAACGGTAAAGAAACCGAAATGACCATCATCGACGGTATGCCTGCCACCGTTTTGAACGGAACCGACCGCACACCACAGCCTTGGGAGGACTGACTATGGAGAAGATGAGCCACTTTTGCACGCACATCCGCGCCGCGCTTGCCTGCTACGTTGATATGACTCCGGAGCAGCAAGCCCTTGCCACCATGTACGCCGCCCGCAAGATCAATACACTGCACGCATTACATATGACAGCCAAAACGCCCGGCGGCGCAGAGACCGGAGCAGGGGAGTTGTTGCAAAAAATGCAACAACTCGATGCAACCTATCAAAAAGAGTGATGGGCAAACCCATTGACTGCGACAACACACGGTTGTATAATGCGGTTGTAAATAAGTTTACACATCAATATCCAACAGCAGTGACACCGTATTCTGCCTGGCTTTGGCTAAATCCCTCAAACTCTAGCTGTTCAATCAGACCGGAGCGAGAGAAGGACATGGAATTGATATAATTTTTTGCTCTTATCGCAGCCTGTTCGTTCCAGTCGGCGCCACAATGATCTACGGCATAAGTAGCATCTTCCGTGGAATATCCTTCATACTCAAGCTGGCCTTCAAGGCTGCTGTAAGAGAATCCCATACCAGCACTCAGGTAGTTTTCGGCAGACCGCAAAGCGTTTCTCTGCCCCATTGTAAGGCTATCATCGGCAGAAATTGACGATTTTATGGACGTGCTGCTCTTTGTTCCGGACGCTGAACTTGTCGTGCCGGAAGAAGGGGTGATCATCATAACGAACACGATCAGCGCAACACTAACAGCGACCGCACATCCGCATCCGTGACCTTTTTTCTTCTTTTCAGGTTTTTCGTCCGATTCGATAGCTGCTGTCACGGAACCCGAAGCAACAGGTGCTCCACATTCAGGGCAGAATTTCACGTTCTCAATTTCAGCTCCGCATTTTGGACATTTCATAAAACGCACCTCACATATACAAAAATGAGCAGCCAACCAGCTGCCATAAAACAAAATTATCAAAGAGCTTTGCCAAAGGAGGGAAAGAAAGTGCAAGAAAATAGCACAAAGTTGATGAAAGAAACCACGGAATGTGTTATACTTGAGAAAATCAAGATTGCACTTTCCCTTGGTATCGACGTGGATAAACTCTTAAAGGAGGCAACGCAAAATGTCGAATAATGTGCTTCTTTTCATCATCGCCGTGTTTGTTATCGCAATGTTTGCGATTCTCGCTTACGAGTTCCTTAATCTCAATGACTTTGCACTTTTTCGGTCTAATCCCAAACAGGAGCCTGAGCAAAAGTGCGTCGGCATCCCTTTAGAGTACCTTAAAACAGAAGTCACTTATAAAGGTGTTACCCTTGCAGACCTTCTGGAATTGTGCCCCACTGAGCATTTCCGCATCAAAGACGGCCTTGGCGGATACTTATCAATAACCCTTGGCGGCGATGATACAATAGCACCGCGCAAATACAAGGGGATATACGTTACCAGCCTCGACCCGTGTTCCTATGAGCTGGAAGTTTCAGACTCTTCGCTCCTTTGAGAGAGAAGAAGGGTCAGCAGAGCGGAGATGACCGCAATCGAAGCACTTTGAAAGAACTGCTTCCGCGAGATTCTCCGCTCTCTTTGTTGTTTAAGGAAGTACGTCCGTCCCTTGGCGGTCAGAATCATGCACGGCACTACGACGGCGCCGTTTTCTTTCTGTTGGACTTTGCGTTGCATCTCGACAAGGCCATCCGAAACCAGCAGGTCTGCAAGAACCGGAGAGTCCGCTTTGAACTTTTCCGCAAAGACGGGAGTCGGCGTGTCCGGCGCTGTCGGGCACTTTTCGTAAATCTCAAGAAGAAAATCAAGTGCTTCCTCTTCCCTCTTCAAATCAACCATTTTTCTCCAGCTTCTCAGCAATTGCGGCATCCAGCATTTTATTAAATAGTGCACGTGTAGATTCATCCAGCTGCATGAACTTCTCCGCAAAAGCCTTTGCTTCCACGTCCAGCCTACTCCCTTCACCGGGGGTGGGCTTTTCTTTTTGCCCTGGCTCTTGGCCCATGAGCTCCTCAATAGAAATTTGCAAAAAATCGGCTACCAACAATAGCTTATCTTTCGGCGGATAACGCTTTCCGTTAGCCCATTTCCCAACTGTTCCATTAGCGAAGCTCAAGTCTTTTTCCATTTTCGTGATGGAACTATTTCTACTTTTGCACGATACACGAATAAATTCTACCAACTCCGGCAAAGAACGCATAAAAAATTCCTCCGATAGCCTAATTTTCTATTGACAACTAGAAAATTAGGCTATATAATAGAGAACGTAAGGAGCAAACAAAACCAAAGCCCCTGACAATATTATATCGGGCAGACGCTAGATTTTATTCACTTTGTACCTTGCAACTACATAGTAGCATATTTTCTAGTGATTTTCAAGCCCGGAAAGGAGAATTGCTAGTGAATGTATCAAAAATTGACCAGTTTTGCAAGTTGCACGGACTGAGCCGCACCGATTTGGAGGCGGCGGCAGGCCTGAGCAACGGCGCAATCGGAAAGTGGGAACGCTCGATTTACGGGCCCAGCCTTTCGCAGCTGCTCAAGCTCGCAAAGTATTTCAAGGTCACACTGAACGAGCTTGTGGTCTACGATGAGGAAGGAAAAGGAAAGGAGAATACAAGTGCCTGATTTTGAAACATTTTTGCTTGCGCTTGCATCGATTGTGCTCATTGTCGTTGCTTTTGGCTTTTCGTGGGCCGTCATTTCCGGCCTTTGGTGGCTTATCTGCATGCTCATCGGTTGGGAGTTCTCTTTCGGCGTGTCCACCGCAATCTGGATTGTGGCGATGCTTCTGAAATGGGTGACAAGCCATGATTAAGCCCGAACCGTGGACTGGCCGTCTGATTGGCCGGATGCACAACAACCAGATTACAGTAGACGACGTAGCAAAGCATCTTGGTTTTTCGAGAAGCTACTGTTCACTGATTTTGAACAGCAAGCGCAACCCTCCCGGCATTCGGGAAAAGATGGAAACTGCCGTCAGCGAGATCATCAAGGAAAAGGAGGACAAAACGGCATGAGCGAATTAAACAATCTCATCCCCGTTAGCTACGAAAACCCGGAGCGCCCCACGGTGAGTGGCCGGGAGCTGCACGAGTTTTTGCAGGTCAAGACGGCCTATAAGGACTGGTTTCCCCGCATGGTGGAGTACGGCTTCACCGAGGGTGAGGATTTCAACCCGCTCAAAATTGAGCGGGTTCAGGACGAGGGCGGGCGCAAAGTCAGCCGAACACTCGATGACCACCAGCTCACCATCCCGATGGCCAAAGAGCTGTGCATGATCCAGCGCAACGAACGTGGCAAGCAGGCCCGGCAGTATTTCTTGGCCGTGGAGGCGCAGTGGAACAGCCCGGAAGCGGTCATGCGCCGGGCGGTGCTGATCGCCCAGAAGCAGAACGACCAGCTCAAGGCCGCCAACCGCCAGCTTCTGGCAGAGAACAACGACCTGAAGCCGGATGCAGAGTATGCCCGGGCGGTGTGCGTGGGCAAGAACTGCCGCACCACTACCAGCCTTGCCAAGGATTACGGCCTGAGCGCCGAGAAGCTCAACAGCATCCTTCACGGCCTGAAGATCCAGTACAAGACCAGCGACGGCCAGTGGGTGCTATACGCCAAGTATTGCGGCAAGGGTTACACCAAAAACCGCAAATCCACGCCGTTCCAGCACAAGAGCACCGGCGAGTGGGACACCAAGAACACCACCGTATGGACGGAAGCGGGTCAGCGGTTCATTTATGAGCAGCTCAAGGCCGTGGGAATGCTGCCCAGCGTGGAGCGCAAGCAGAGCGTGGAGCAGATGGAGCTTGCCGCCCGGCAGCACGACCAGGACGGGGTGGCGTAAGGATACAAACTTATTTTGGAGGTTACTATTATGAAAAAGCTGCATGTGAAAGCTACGTTTATTGAGCCGGTGCTGGGCACCTGGCCCGCAAACCCCAATGTTGCCCGCGAGTTTATCGCCAGCAAGAGCCCGGATGCTGCAACCATCGAGGATGAAGTGGCGGCTCTTGGCCCTGATGCGGTAGCCGACAAGGGCATGACCGTTTTCCCGCGTGACCCGGACGGTAATCCTATTTTTTACGATTACCAGATCAAAGGCATGTTCAAGGATGCTTGCGGTATGCTTTCCCGCATCGGCGGTAAGACCGAGACCGGCAAGAAGAAGGCCGTGAACGAAAGCGGCAAGCTGACCGCTTACAAGAAGGTCATTGACGGCCTGATCTTCGTTCAGCCCCGCATGATTCCCATTCACGTGAATGGTGAGATTACCGACTGCCAGCGCCCGCTGCGCGCCCAGACCGCACAGGGCGAGCGCGTGAGCCTTGCCAACAGTGAGGAAATCCCGGCGGGTAGCAGCTGCGAGTTTGACGTGACCCTCCTTGACGACAGCCACGAAAAGGTTGTGCGTGAGTGGCTGGATTATGGCATTCTGCGCGGCATCGGCCAGTGGCGCAACAGCGGAAAGGGCCGCTTTACCTACATCGCCTATGAGGTGAAGGCCTGAGAGCAAGGGCATGGCATTGACGGCCCTGATTCGCGGAGGCGGTGCAGCTCGAGGCGTGGCAATGGCAAGGCTGAGTTCGATTGGCCGTGCGATGCTTGGCAAAGGCAAGGCACGGCGGTGCAAAGCAAAGGCTATGAGGTGAACTGCTGTGCAGTGGCACTGAGAAGCACGGACAGGCAAGACAAAGGAATGGCAGAGAAAAGCGCTGATGTGATTTGCGAAGGAAAAGTGGTGCACCGTAACGATTCGCTGCGGCAAGGCTTTGCTTCGGATGCATTGGCATGGCAGAGAGAAGAAATGCCGTGATTTGCGCAGCAATGGCATAGCAAAGAGGGGCCAGGCGCAGCGATGGCACAGCAAAGAAAAGACATTTTATTAAACATTTTATTAAAAGGAGAAACGAGCATGAAAAAAATTATTGTTGGTGTAGCGTCCGTATTGGCAAGCGCTTTGCTGATGGCCGGATGCAATAAGCAGGTTATTGACCTGACCTATGAATACAACTGGGCGCAGATGAAAATGCCAGACGGAACGATTGTCGAGGGCAATGTCGAAAGCTGGTGCGACTATGAAGGCGACCAGCTTCAGGTTGTGATTGACGGTGTGACCTATCTGGTTCATTCGTCCAACATTGTTATGCGTCATTGATGCAAGGAGGACACCCATGAGTGAGAAGATCATCGCCTACAAGGCCATGAACAAAAATATGAAGTGCCGTGACAAGCAGTACGAAGTGGGTAAGACCTACACCGAAGAAAAAGCCGACTGCTGCACCGCCGGAATGCACGCCTGCGAGAACCCGCTGGATGTGCTGCACTACTACCCGTTGAAGGATGGCCCGCGCTTTTTTGAGGTCGAGTGCGGCGGGAACGTGGATAAAAGCGAAGAGGACAGTAAACTGGCCTGCACTGAGCTGACGGTGAAAGGTGAGGTGAATTTTGCAGGGCTGGTAAAAGCTACGGTGAATGCCGTTTTTAATCGGGTGAAGGGCAAAGAACCTTTTTCCAGCGGCTATTCCAGCACGGCGGGTTCCAGCGGCGATTACAGCACGGCGGGTTCCAGCGGCTATTCCAGCACGGCGGGTTCCAGCGGCGATTACAGCACGGCGGGT
>ERZ859980.202-NODE-202-length-43559-cov-1.497655_pt1 | contig 43559 bp, 45 predicted proteins | sample MGYA00509984_ERZ859980 | MGnify/ENA primary metagenome ERZ859980 (study PRJEB30046, sample SAMN00715173) | human gut metagenome | study: EMG produced TPA metagenomics assembly of the A metagenome-wide association study of gut microbiota in type 2... | reverse complement strand
AACAGATGAAGGGTTTGCTAATATTATTTTAGTTGGTGAAAAAGACGCTATATATTCTCTTGCCAAAGATAATAATATATATATTTCCGATATAAAAGTTATTGACCCTAAAAATTATGAAAAAACAGAAGAACTTATTAATAACTTTATGAATTACGTAAAAAGAAAAACATCTCAATGGAAGATGCTAGAAATACTATTCTAAACAATTATCTATATTTTGGTTGTATGCTTGTTAAATTAGGCTTAGCAGATGGTCAAGTTAGTGGTGCGATAAACAGTACTGCTGATACATTAAGACCGGCTCTTCAAATTTTAAAAACTGCCCCTAATACAAAAATCGCTTCATCATTCTTTTTAATGGATGTCCCAAATTGTAATTATGGAGCTAGCGGGGTATTTGTTTATTCTGATTGTGGAATGGTCCAAAATCCAACAAGTGAGGAACTTAGTGAAATAGCCAAAACATCCGCTGAAACATTTAAACTATTAGTTGAGGAAGAACCTAACATTGCCTTCCTATCACATTCAACTTTTGGCACATCTAAGTGTAGTGATGTTGATAAAGTAAGTAACGCTGTTAAAATATTTAAACAAAACTATCCAAACTATAATGCTGATGGCGAAATGCAGTTTGATGCAGCTATCATACCAGAAGTTGCAAAGAAAAAGGCTCCTAATTCTACTGTAGCAGGATCCGCTAATGTTTTAATATTCCCAGACTTAGATGCTGGAAATATTGCCTATAAAATTACCGAGAGACTAGCTCACGCTGATGCCTATGGACCAGTAACCCAAGGTCTTGCAAAACCAGTTAATGACCTATCAAGAGGTTGCTCTGCTGATGATATTGTAGGCGTTGTTGCCATTACTGCTTTACAAGCAGAAAATAATATCTAAGAAACATATTGAGATAATGAAAGTAATATATTATAATTTAGGAGAAGGAGGAAATTATGTATAGTTCTAATTATGATAACTTATTTGTAGCATTAGGTGCCTTTGCATTAATCATTGGCTTAATTGTATTAGCAGTTTTAGTTGTTTACCTAGTTGCTTTATGGAAAGTATTTGTAAAAGCCGGCAAACAAGGTTGGGAGGCAATTATTCCCTTTTATAACTCTTGGATTTTAGTAGAAATTGCTGGACTTAATTGGTGGTGGTTCTTACTTATCATTTCCGGAACAATCGTATCATTGTTACATATCCCAGGGCTAAGTACACTTTGTAGTTTAGCAAATCTAGTAGCTATGTTCTTTTGTAATTACAACATCGCTAAAAAATTCCATCAAGAAGTTGGATATGCCATATTAATGACATTATTCCCATTTATTATGTACCCAATATTAGGATTCTCTGATAAAGTATTTGATAAAGATGTTATAACTTCACCTAATGGACCAATTGGGGAAAACAATAATAATCAAAATACTACAAATACAAATAATACTACCCCTAGTACAGACTCTAATAAATTTTGTACTAACTGCGGTACAAAAATTAATGGCGATGAAAAATTCTGCACTAATTGTGGTACAAAACTAAATTAACTAGTTCATTGAACTAGTTTTTTTTTACAAAAAAATAGACCCTTGGGGGTCTACGTGATTATTCAATATCAATATATTTTTTAGTTTCAACTTCTTGTTTTTTAGGAACAACAACAGTCAAAGTACCATCGCTAAACTTAGCGCTAATCTCCTCCTCTGCTACATCTCCTAAATAGAAACTTCTAGAGTATTTATTATAAACTCTTTCACGACGAAGATAATTACGTTCATTATCCTCTTCATCATCTTTTTCACATTTTTCAGCGGAAATAACTAAATTGCCTTTATTGCATTCAATCTTAATTTCATCCTTCTTGAAACCAGGCAAATCCATTTCAACATAATATTTATTTCTTTTTCATAAATATCACATTTCATTTTTGTAGAATCTCCTTCAAAAAAATTGCTTAATGAATCATCAAAATATAATTTTGGTATTAACATAATATCATCTTCCTTTCACAATTATAGTTATACCACTTCTTTTAGCACTTGTCAATAGAGAGTGCTAAAATATTTAATATTCATTTTTATTATATTTACAAAATTTAAAAATATACGTTTTATTTTATAAAAATGAGTTATTTGCCTATACTTAGTAAAACATATAGAATAAATTATTTTGAAGGAGGATGTATGTATAACTATAATTATTTAAGAAATAGTTACCAAATGGATAGAAATAACAACATGAATGATTTTGACACAAATTATGATGATTTTATGACAAATGTCCCATCAGTAAATAACAATTTTCAAAATCAAGTAACTAACAATAATAGTCCTGTTACTCTATTCACCCCTAGTGAAGGATTCCAAAAAGGTAACTTATTTTCAAATCTTTATTCAAATATGATAATTATCAACCAGTTAATTTAACCGCAACTACTGACCAACAAAAATTATACCTAGATATGGCTGAAAATGCTTTTGCGGCCCATGAACTAAATTTATATTTAGATATCAACCCAGATAATAGTTCCCTACTAACTTTATTTAATGATTACAGAGAAAGAGCTAATGCTCTAAAGGAAGAATATGAGGCTAACTATGGTCCTATATCTATAAGCAGTAATGTTTTAATTAATCAACCATTCTTATGGGAAGAAACATCTTGGCCATGGGAAGGAGGAATGAACTAATGTGGGCATATGAAAAAAGATTACAATACCCTATTGATATAAAAACAAAAGATTTAAAAATGGCAAAGTATCTCGTAACTCAGTATGGCGGTGCAAACGGCGAGCTAAGTGCTGCTCTAAGATATTTAAATCAACGTTATACTATGCCTGATAATAGAGGGAAAGCTATTTTAACCGATATTGGTACAGAAGAGCTTGCACACATTGAAATGATTTCTACCATGATTTATCAATTAACAAAAGATGCCACTATTGAAGAGTTAAAAGAAGCCGGATTAGGTACAAATTATGCAGAACACAATAAGGCTTTATTCCCAACCGATTCAAATGGAGTACCTTTTTCTGTTACATACTTTGCTGCAACAGGAGATCCACTAGCTGACTTATCAGAGGACATGGCCGCTGAACAAAAGGCACGTGCGGTATATGAAAATTTAATTGATTTAACAAATGATCCCGATGTTATTGGTCCCCTACTATGGCTAAGGCAAAGAGAAATAGTACATTATAATAGATTCAAAGAATTATTTGAGTACTATAATGAAATGTTAAATAAAAATAAAACAAACTCACAACAGTAAGTTTGTTTTTTTATATCCTAAATTTTAATTATGAAAATATTTTAGGTAAAATATATAACATTACAAATAATGCAACTGCAATAGATGGTACTAATGCATAAGCAACCTTATCTTTAGTAACATTTAAACTTTCGCTAGTAGCAAATGCTAAATATATAATACTGAATATAACTCCAACAATTAAGAATACAAATGCTAAACCAAATTTAACGTAAGAAAAGATAGCCCCTAATATTAAAGCACATATCATTATTACACTTGAAAGTCCAACTGCTGTAAGAATTTTCTTAAAATTAGTATCAGCTTTAAATATAACTTTACCCATAAGTGTAATCATTCCTGCTAAAGTAACAAAGTATATAGCAACAAAGAAGAATGATTTAAAGAATATTGGTGCAAAATCCACATTCAAACCAGATAAAGATGATGTAGATAACATACTGAATCCTGAGAATAAACCAGCCAACATGCTTGAAAGCGAATTCATTAAACAGTAAACAAATAAACCTGATGCTAGTGAACATACTGCCATAAATATAATACTGATAATTAAATTAGAATCTGTATTATAGTTTTTAATAGTTGAAACTGGGTTTGTAAATGAACCCTTTAAGATAGGAACAAAATCATCAAATGCTCCTACTGTTGGTGTAATAGGTTGAGCAGCAGTAACATCTTCAGAACTTCACTAGTTTCTTGACAGTTACATACTTCTCCTTCCTCTAATTTTTTACCACACTTTGTACAAAATTTTGCCATTATAGCCTCCTAATTATTAATATATTGAAAAATATGTAGGTAATGATCTAACATTACGTAATTTATAACTCTTACCACTCATTTCATATGTTAAATAAACATAGTCATAAGTGCTTTTATCTTTAGTCTTTGTTTCACCAACAGAATCATAAGAAACTGTATAATCAAAATACATTTTTACTTGTAATTCAAGATATCCATCAGTAGTTGAACTAATTGAATAATATTTTACATCTGTAATATCCATCTTAGTTAACTTTCTTGAAGAAGCTTGTAAACTACTTAAATAACTTTCATAAGATGAACTTAATTTTGAATCAAATGATTTTGAATTTAATTCAGCAAATTTCTTATTAGCAAGAACTCCAGCATAAATTCCTTTTAAATCATCTTTAGCTTGTTTAGTTAAAGTTGTTTTCATAGCTTCAGAAATATTGCTACTCTTTACTCTTGCTGTATAAGTATTATAGTATTTACTTGGTGTATCTGTATCTTCAATTACTATACCATTTTTTAATGTAACTTTAATTGGAGTTTTCTCTCCTAATACTTGATTTAATACATAAACATCATTAGTAGATGTTGATTTATTTTTATCAAGATATTTCTTATCTACTTTAATACCAGCATATACAACAGTTGCACCAGTTGGTACAGTGATTTGATAATCTTCAACTACTTTTACAGTGAAAGAACTTGTTAATTCCCACTTATCAAAGAAAAGTAATGTTTTTTTATTAGACTTTTGTAATTTTATATCAACATCTTTTTCACCATTACCACCTTCATATGTATAAGTAACTGGAACAGTAGCAGTAAGTTTTCCAAGACCATATTCTATATTACCAAGTTGATAATTAGTAATTTTTCTCATTTCACTTTCTTGAGCTTTATAAATTTCTTTAAATGCATCTTTAGATACGAAAGTCTTGTCACCACTTTCTACATTAACCATATAACTATATAACTTATCATAATTCTTTGTAGAAATAGCATCCATATAGTTTTTAACTAATCTTTTTGGACTAGCTAATGATGAACCAACTGCAACAAAAGCTATTAATAAAACTACTACTGCAGAAACTGCTGCAATGATAATCTTATTTTGTTTTGTCATTGGTTTTGATGTTTTTACTGGTTGTTGTTGAGCCTTAGGGCTCTCTTTTTTTTCTTCGGCAACTTCTAATTTTGCTCCACATTTTTCACAAAACTTTGCGCCTTTTTCATTTTTTGTTCCACATTCTCCGCAAAACATTTTATCACTCCTTTATATTACAAAGTCTACCATAATTCGACTTTTTTGTAAACAAATTATTAAATAACTTCTTCACATGACCTTTTATTTATGTCATGCCATTTCCACTTGGTAATAACATCCATATCAGTACCATATTCTCTAATATGTTCTTTATGCTCAACTAACTTATTAAGACACTCTGATAAAGAAAACTTCCCCTATTTTCTAAATAATTTAAATGTTTCAAAGCATCCATTACTAAGTGATAACGGTCAATCTTGTTTTGTACTCTCATATCAAATGAAGTGGTAATTGTTCCTTCTTCAATATAACCATGAACATGCATGTTTTTATTATGTCTTCTATGAGCAAGTTCATGAATAACAGAAGGATAACCATGGAAATTAAATATAATTGGTTTATCTTTTGTAAACAACATATCAAAACTTACATCATCCATTCCATGTGGATGTTCAGTATCTGATTGTAATCGCATTAAATCAACCACATTAATAGTTCTAATTTTTAAATCTGGGAAAGCATTATGTAAAATTGAAACTGCTGCTAATGTTTCTATTGTTGGGGTATCTCCACAACAAGCCATCACAATATCAGGTTCTTCTAAACCATCATTGCTAGCCCACTCCCAAATACCAATCCCTAATGTACAATGCTTAATAGCTTCATCCATACTAAGCCATTGATAACTAATATGTTTAGATGCCACAATAGCATTAATATAGTTTCTACTCTTAATACAGTGATCAAAACAAGATAGTAAACAATTAGCATCTGGTGGCAAATAAATTCTTGTAATATCCGCTTTTTTGGTAATTAAATGATTTAAAAAGCCCGGATCTTGATGTGTAAAACCATTATGATCTTGCTGCAAATATGAGATGTTAAAATGTAATTTAATGATGAAATATCATATCTCCAGGGAAGTTGTCTACAAACCTTTAACCACTTTGCATGTTGACTAGCCATAGAATCAACTACCCTAATAAAAGCTTCGTAACAATGGAAAAAGCCATGTCTTCCCGTTAATAAGTATCCTTCTAACCATCCTTCACATACATGTTCTGATAGATATGAATCAATAACTCTACCACTATTAGAAAGATATTCATCACTATCCAAAATCTTTCCTTCCCATTGCCTTTTTGTAGCATCAAATATGTGATTTAAACGATTGGAAAGGGCCTCATCCGGGCCAAATATTCTAAAATTATGATTATCCTCATTTAATAATATTAATCTCTCAACATATTTTCCCAGTTGCATCATATCAGATGTCATTACCCCACCATGGTTAGGAACCAAAACTCCAAACTCTCTAAAATCAGGAGTTCTTAAACTTTTTAATAAAATACCACCATTAGCGTGAGGATTAGCGCCCATTCTATGATTTCCAAGTGGAGTCATATTTTTGATTTCTGGAAGGACTCTACCATCTTCATCAAATAACTCTTCTGGATGATAACTTCTAAGCCAATTTTCAAGCAATTTTAAATTTTCCTTATGATCTTCATCTATTACGATAGGTACCTGATGAGATCTAAAACTACCCTCTATTTTTTTACCATCAACAACTTTAGGACCAGTCCATCCTTTTGGAGTCATTAATATTATCATTGGCCATGTAGGGCGAGATAAATCTCCACCAACTCTTGCATTTTTCCAAATAATTTCAATTTCTTCAATAGCTTTATCCATTACTTCAGCCATTTGTTCATGAGCCTCTAAAGGATCTTCACTTCTTACTATATAAGGATTATATCCATATCCTCTGAATAACTCTAAAAGTTCTTCTTCACTAATACGGGCTAAAACAGTTGGATTAGCGATCTTATAACCATTCAGATGTAATATTGGAAGTACTGCCCCATCTGTTTTAGGATTGATAAATTTGTTTGAGTGCCAAGAAGTTGCGAGAGGACCAGTTTCGGCTTCCCCATCACCAACAACACAAGCAGCTATTAAATTAGGATTATCAAAAACAGCCCCATAAGCATGACTTAGACTATATCCTAACTCCCCTCCCTCATTTATTGAACCTGGCGTCTCTGGTGCTGCATGAGAAGAAATACCACCTGGGAAACTAAATTGTTTACATAACTTCTTTAGTCCCTCAAGATCTTCTGTAATATTAGGATAAACCTCACTATATGTTCCTTCCAAATATACATTAGTAACACTTGCCTGGCCACCATGACCCGGACCAGATATATAAATCATATCCAAATCATATTTCTTTATAACTCTATTTAAATGTGTATAAATAAAATTTTGACCAGGTACAGTACCCCAATGTCCAACTAACTTAGGTTTAATATCTTTTAACACTAAAGGTCTTCTTAATAATGGATTATCCATCAAATACATCTGACATGCGGATAAATAATTGGCAGTTCTAAAATATTTATCAATATTGTTTAACTCTTCTTGACTAAGTACGTTCATATTTTCTCCTTTTTATTCATTCTTTTATAAGCTTGTATCATAATTATTAAAAGATAACAATGGCATAACACTTAAAATATTATTTTGTACAAATGTGATTAACTTTTCTTCATCAGTTGTTGTAATTTTTTTAAGCGGTGTCTTAGTTTCTAAAACATTCACTTCACTTATACTACTAATATTAGATTTATATACCAATTTAATAAAACTATTTTCATCAGTCGCCTTCTTTTTCATTTCAAGATCTAAACTACTATTATAAGTAGTATCATCTTCTTTATTTAAGGTGTAAATAACAGTTCCAAGTACAGCCTTTTTAGCATTACTAGTAGTCATTGTAAAATTAACTTTTTGCCCATCATATTCATATATACCAGAAGAAACATTTTTATTCTCATCTTCTAACTTTACTCTTACTTTGTTTTCTTTTTCCTTAACCGCATTAAACTTTAAAACTTTCTTACTTCCTTCATTATAAGTAAAAGTCATATTACTTTTTCTATCAGAATCAAGATATGTATCTAATAAATATGTATCATTATTAGAAACTATTTCATGTCTCAATACTTTAAGATTTTTTACATATACATTATAATCAAATAATTTTTCTTGACTATTATATTCCTCCCTTAATGCTTTAATCTGATCATCTAAATATTTCTTATATTGATCAACATTATCATCCTGAAAAACCTTAGCTAATTTTTCTAAAAGTTTTTTATTATTTTGAATATCCTTAAGTACTGATATATAAATATTTGCTTTATCTTTTTCTGTAACTTCAACACTTATCTTTTGAACCCTAACATTTTTTTCACCTAATTTTATACTTTGTCTTACTTTTACCAATTTTTTATTATTCATATTATTTCCTACTGCTTTAAAGAAGGATTCATAAATAGTTACTAAATCTTCATAGGTAAAATCTTTAAGTTCTAATATATCATTATATATATAGTAATAATTATCAAATATATTTTTAAGTGTAAAACTAGTCTTATTATCTTTTTGTAAATACTCTAGTTCTAAATTTACTAAACTATTATAGCTAAGCTTACAATCGCCATAAAGCTTCTTATCATTTTTATCATAAGAATAATCATTTACTAGATTAATATTATGTACCTGGTTAGCATCATTGATATAAGCGATAAACTAGAACTTTTCTTAGCTTTACTTACTTTCATAACTTCCATTGGAAATAGCCTTTCTGCCTGTTCATTAGAAAAAAGTGTATTTTTATAATTGATAAGTGCTGTTTTAAAAACATATGGTGTATAATTCATAACTACTACTCCACCTATTATTAAGAAAACAGAAACAAAAAGTAAAACTATAGCTAGTTTTTTTCTCATCCACAACCACCTCTTATTATAAATATATAATATCATATTAAGACATAATAAGCTAGTAAATTTAATAGTTTAAGCAGTATTTTTTTTGGTATAATATTAGTGGAGGTATATATGGAAAATAAATATATTAGTCTATTACTAGAAAGATGTTTATCTTTTAAAAAAAGTAAATCTTTATTTATCAGTTATGATAAAGTAAATAAGAAGTTTGTAGAAAAATTAATAAACTACGCCAAAAAGATGGGAATAAATGATATTGTCTTTGATGAAGAGGATATATTTTTAACCCATCAGAAACTAAGTACTGAAACTATAGAAGAAATCGAAAAAGATCCCTATTTCAACAAAAAGAAATGGGATGAATATGCTAAAAAAGATGCTTGCTTTTTAATGCTAGAAACAGAATTCCCCCACGTTATGGATGACATAGAACCTAGCCGTATAGCCAAAGCCCGTTTTATGAATAGATCTACTCGTGAAATTTTTAGACAAAAAGAAGTTAGCTATGAAATATCTTGGTTATAGCTGCTCTACCAAATGAAATATGGGCAAAAGATTTATTCCCAAATGATAAGAACGCTTATCAAAAACTTGAAAACATAATTTATGAAATGTGTATGGTAGATACCAAAGATCCAATTAAAAGTTGGAACGATTATATTAACAAAAGCAAAGAAAAAGTTAAAAAATTAAACGACTTAGAAATCAAATCTATGCATTATACCAATGAGCTAGGTACTAATCTTACCATTGAAATGCCACAAAATACACTTTGGGTAAGTGCAGCCAATGAAGAACATGATAATATAATTGTTAACATGCCAAGTTATGAAATCTTTTCATCTCCTGATTACAGAAAAACTTCCGGTATTGTATATAGTTCAAGGCCTTTAATTTATGGAGGTGGAACAATTGATGAATTTTTCATTGAATTAGGGACGGTAAAGTTATAAATTATGATGCCAAAGTTGGAAAAGAAATATTAAAGGGAATTATTGAAAGTAATGAAAATGCCTGCTATTTAGGAGAAGTAGCATTAGTTAATAATAACTCTCCAATTTCTAACACCAAACTAGTATTTGGTACTACTCTTTTTGATGAAAATGCATCATGCCACCTAGCCCTTGGCGATGGCTTTTCAGAATGTATTAAGAATGGCGCTAATTTAACAAAGGAAGAACTTTTAAAAGAAGGCATTAATCAATCTAAAAACCATGTAGACTTTATGATAGGAACAAAAGACTTAGAAATAGAAGCCGAAACTAATCAAGGAAAAATAAAAATATTTACAAAGGGTAACTTTAGTATCTAATAAAAAATGTTGAACAAAATCGTTCAACATTTTTATTTAACTTTTTGAATATAATTTAAATAATATCCAAGGTTTGTTTTATCATATGTGTATACATATTTAAATTGTGGTAACTTTTCTTTATCTCTTATTATATCTACACTATCAGCAGTTAATCCCTCTATTTTATTGGCAGCTTGAGAATCGGTAGATACTGTATTTGTAACTTCATTAATAATTGCATAAGCAATAGTAATTTCTAACGTATCAGTACTCTTTACTGCTTTTATTACCTTTCTTTGTAAATAAGAAGCACTAGTACCACCACATCCACCTTCACTAGGTTTTATAGAATAAGAACCATTATAATATTGATAACTAGTACATCCCTTATGAATTGAAAAATCTTTATTTATTAATTGAACCTGAGTTCCAAATAAAATTTTAACATTATTTTGAAAACTATCACCTGTAACATACAAGTTATTACCAAGCCCATTATTAGATTTTTGTATGACAAGAGCTCTTAAATAATCCTCACTCAAATCAGTTATATTAGTTTTATCCTTACCATAAAGTGTATCAGCAAGTTCTACGTTAGAAACAAAATAAGTATCGTATTGATTACCAATTCATTAATATAAGGACTATCTGTTGAAATCTCCTCCGTTTTATTATTTTCTGTAACATCTTTATTCTTTTCTGTTGTATTTTTATTTTCCGTAGTAGTATCTTTTTTATTTATAACTTCAAAACAATAATAACTTCCTACTCCTCCTACTGCAAGCCCAATTATTAACATTAAAATTACTATAGGCCACACTTTTTTTTGCTTTTTCTTAACCACTTTTTCTTCTTCCATACTATCCTACCTTTCTATCAAAAGAATAAAATGAAAATCATATTTTGTCAATCTATTTACCTAAGTTAACAATTTTTTATTTAAAAACAGTGGATACTCTTTTAACTTTCCATTATATATCATAGTTAAATCATTAAGTTTCAAAAAATCAGCTGGTTTAGTTATTTCAGGCAATAAAATATCTGTTCCAGACTGATCAAAAAGATATTTTACAAACTCGGCACAATAAAAATAGTTATTTCTCCTAAGTTTTATATTTAACACAACTAAAAATAAACCAATAGTATTAAAATGATATTTTCCCCTATTTCTATTCATCTTATTTATAATATGTTTTATTCTATTAAATCTATAATCGCTTACCTCTAAACAATAAAGCCTAGCCTGCGTATTATGAAATCTTTTAAAAGTACCATTATTAATACCTTCATGAACAAAACCACCGATAAAAGGATTATAAGGATTAATTCTTCCAAAGGAATAAAGGCGATCTAGTTTTTCATCTAACGCAATTGATACATGTGTATATTCATGAGAAGTATATAACTTTATAGCCTTAGATAAAATAGTCCCGGTATGGGTTAACAATATATAAACTTTCTTCATACACTAGATTTCCTACTCTTTATAATAAAATTATCTAAAATATTTTTCTCTTTTCTATTTTTGAGATAAAAATACCCCATAAAATCAAAAACCAAAGCCCCAAGAAAATTAACTAACAAATCTTTTATTGTATCATTAATACCAATATCTAAATAACCACCATCAACACGTGCTAAAACATTATTGTTATCATCATAAATAATCGTATAACCTATATTATCAATATTAATTACTTTATTAGTTTTTGTATCATCCAAATATACCGTAGATATATTTTTAACTAAAGTATCTTTTTGCATATCAAATCTTAAAGTCTTGTCAATTCCATACTCTATAAACTCCCAACAAACACCAACAGTCATAGAAAAACAAAAAGAAACCAATACTACAAATATGGGTGAAAGATTAAAACTATCTACATTTTCATTTAAAAGATTAACTAATGATATTCCAACCCCAGCACACAAGAAACCATTAAGTGTATGTAGCATCGTATCCCAAATAGGTATATGTTGATAAAAACTATTAATTTCTCCTAAAATTTCGGCACAAAATACAAAAAGTAAGATTATTATCTCTAGGGTATTAGGAAGTTCAATCTTAAAATTTTTCTGAACAAACATGGGTAAAGTAAGTAAAACTAAAGTAAGTATACATATAAAAATATTTTCCACATTAAAATTTATTATTTGTCTTATCAAACAAAAAATAACAAGAATTCTAATTATAAAATAAACTAATAAACTACTTCTTTTAGTCTCTTTATATACTTGAAGTACACTCTTTCTTTTACTATTCTTCTTAAACATAAAATCAACTCCAATATTATAATAGCATATATCCTAAAATAAACAAAAGAAAAAAGGGGTACATCTCTGTAATCCTTTTAAACATTTTCAAATTGTGAATTATATAAATCAGCATAGAAACCATTTTTCTTTATTAGTTCCTCATGATTTCCTTGTTCAATAATATTTCCATCTTTCATAACTAATATTAAATCAGCATTTTTAATAGTTGATAAACGATGAGCAATAATAAATGAAGTTCTTCCATGTGTAAGTTTATCCATAGCTTTTTGAACAAGTTCTTCAGTTCTTGTATCAACAGATGATGTTGCCTCATCTAAAATCAAGAAAGGAGCATCTTTTATCATTCCACGTGCAATAGTCATCAATTGTTTTTGTCCTTGACTTACTGAATCGCTATCATCTAACATAGCATCTAATCCACCAGGTAAAGTTTTTATAAAATGATCAACTCCAACAGTTCTACAAGCTTTCCATATTTCTTGATCACTAACACTTTCCTTATTAAATCTAATATTATCACGAACACTACCATCAAATAACCATGTATCTTGAAGTACCATAATAAATAAATCATGAATGTTTTCTCTGGTAAGTTTTTTAGTAGAAACACCATCAATAAGGATATCTCCAGAATTTATTTCATAAAATTTCATTAACAGGTTAACCATAGTAGTTTTACCAGCACCCGTTGGTCCAACTATTGCAATTTTTTGGCCAGGCTCTGCTACACAACTAAAATCTTTAATAATAACTCTGTTTTTATCATATCCAAATTTAACATTTTTGAATTCTATTTTACCTTTTACTTTACTTTTATCTAAATGTTTTACTAAATTAGACTCACTTGTCATCTCTTTTTCATCAACAAACTCAAATACTCTTTCACTAGCAGCAGCCGTTGATTGAAGACTAGTCATCGCTTGCGCTATTTGAGAAAGTGGATTAGTAAATAATCTAACATAAATCATAAAAGCAACAATTACTCCAAATGTAATTACATTATTAGTTACGAGTAAGGCCCCAACTACACACACAACTACATAACCAAAATTTCCAATGAATCCCATTATAGGAGGCATTAAACCTGATAAAAATTGACTCTTTCTATTGCATTCATATAATTTGCTATTAAGCTTATCAAACTCAGCATTAGACTCTTTATCACCATTATATGCTTTTACAACATTATGTCCTGAATAAACCTCTCAATATAACCATTTAAATTTCCTAACTCTTTTTGTCTTTGAACGAAGTATTTTTGAGATTTACCCAAAATAGCTCCCATCAAACCAAATCCTATTAAACTAGCTAAAATTGCTGAAATAGCCATTATCCAGTTAGTTATAAACATCATAATAATAGAACCAATAAATAAAGTTATACTACTAACCAAAGTACCTAAACTTTGATTAAGATTTTGAGCAATAGTATCTACATCATTAGTTATTCTTGATAATACATCACCAGTTTCATGTTGATCAAAATATTTTAATGGTAATGTATTTATTTTCTTACTTATTCTACTTCTCAAATCCTTTGCAAATCCATTAGAAACAGTAGTCATTAAATAACCCTGAATATAACTAAATAAAGAACTTACTAAATATATTATACATAGAAATAAAGCAATACTTTCTACCTTAGCCATATCCATACTTGGTTTAATCTTATTATAAATTAGTTTAGGCAGAGTATCAAGTTTAGCTAATGTCTTCTTAGTATCATCACTCTTTTTTATAGATCCCATTACTTCTGTAAATTTCATTTTATCACTCATACTAATATTAGGATCCATCATTATATTCTTAATTCTTTTTTCTGAAATATTAGGTTTTATTCCAGCTGTAACAGTATCTGTTAAATCAGACAACTTATTTGGCGCAATCAAAGATAATATTGAACTAACCATAGCAAGAGTTAGCGCTATTATTAATAGTATTTTAAAATTACTTAGATTGCTTAATAGTCTTTTAATAGATCCCTTGAAGTCCTTAGACTTTTCAAAGTTTCTTCCTCCAGGTCTAGGCATTGTCTAACTCCTCCTTTGATAATTGCGATAAGGCAATTTCTTTATAAACTTCACAGTTTTTTAATAATTCTTTATGTGTTCCAATACCAACACATTCACCCTTATCTAAAACTACTATTTTATCAGCATTAATAATTGTTCCAATTCTTTGAGCAACTATTAAACTAGTAGCACTATTAGTATATTTTTTTAATTCTTTTCTTAAAACAGAATCAGTCTTATAATCAAGTGCACTAAATGAGTCATCGAATATATATATTTCTGGATTACGAGCTATAGCACGAGCTATTGCTAAACGTTGTTTTTGACCACCAGATACGTTTGTTCCGCCTCTAGCTATATGAGCATCATATTCGCCCTCCATTTTAGAAACAAATTCACTACCTTGACTAACTTCGATTGCTTTTTTTATTTCTTCTAAAGTAGGTTTACTACGTCCATTATCACCATAGGCTACATTTTGTGCTACTGTACCAGTAAACATAACAGCCTTTTGTGGTACATAACCAATTTTATTGTGAAGTGCCTCTTGTGTATAATCTTTTACATTTACACCATCAACAAGTACCTCTCCATCAGTAGCATCATAAAATCTTGGAACTAGATTTATTAAACTTGATTTACCACTACCAGTTGATCCAATAAACGCCACAACATCTCCCTTATTGGCTTTAAATGAAATATTTTTAAGTAAATAATCATCAGCATCTGGATACTTAAAGGAAACATTTTTAAATTCAACAGTTCCTACTTCTTTTGTATCATTTCCTAAGAATGTTCCATCCTTAATTGATATATCTTGATCAAATATTTCATTAATACGACGAGCTGATACTTGCGCTCTTGGCCACATCATAAATATCATAGCAAGCATCAAAAATGACATGATAACTTGCATTCCATAACTAGAAAATACAACCATATTACTAAATAAAGTTATTTTTTGAACCATACCTGCTGCAGCTATTAAATGAGCTCCAATAAAGTAAATTCCTAAAGTTAAAAATTGCATAACTATATTCATAACAGGATTTAAAATAGCAAAGCAACGTTGATTAAATAACTGCGTTTTAGTTAATTCATTGTTAACATCTTCAAATCTTTTCTTCTGATAATTTTCAGCATTAAAAGCTCTTATTACTCTAATACCAGTCAAGTTTTCACGTGTAACACCATTAATCTTATCAATTAATTTCTGTACTATTTGGAATCTTGGCATAACTATAATCATTAGTAAACCTATAGTGAATAATAAAACAACAACACAACCACCTGTTAAAAGACTCCACTCTATACTCTTATTAACAATCTTACTAATTGCCCAAACAGCCATAATTGGAGCTTTAATTAACATTTGTAATCCCATAGCTATTAACATTTCTACTTGTGTAACATCATTTGTTGTTCTAGTAATTAAACTACTTGTAGAAAACTTCTTAATTTCCTCTGTTCCAAAGTCTTCAACTCTTCTAAATATTTGCTTCCTCAAATCAAGAGAAAAATCTGCCGCTATCATTGAAGAAAAATATCCTACTAAACAGCCGATATCAAACTACCAAAAGCACATCCTAACATATATAAACCCTGTATTAATATATCATTAAGTGTACTATCTTCACTTTGTACTAATACTGTAATTTCAGACATATAATCTGGTAATTTTAAATCAAGCCATACTTGAACTACAATAAACAAAATACAAAGTATTATATAAAAAATGTCTTTTTTCGAAAAATTCTTAAATAATTTAAACATAAATCTCCTTTCTTGTTACTAAAAAGCCAAAAAGAGTTCCTACCTACCTCTCTTAGTAACTGCTAATAAATTGTAATACATTTAAAAATTATTGTCAAACAAACACAAAAAAATAAAACCACAATAATGTGATTTTATTCTACTATTAACTCTATTCTATTATTTCTCTCTTTATTAAGTATAATAGAATATTTTTTATTATTTATTACTGCACTAGCGTCATTAATCATTCCAAATACATCACTAACTTCACCATAATCGGCTACATCTTTTGTTTTTGTATAGACGATAATTGCATATCTTCCCTTTTCTAAAGAACTAATATCTAGGCTTTTATCATACCAAACAAAATCTTTGTTTTTATTATCTGAAGTTAAGACATCATAACTACCTTTATTTGTACTTCCTAAATCAAATTTATATTGTTTAAAGGATGTTGTCTCTTCAAATATAACACTACGTTCCAAAACACTATTTTGTTCATAACTGATACCATAGTTGTATGAAGTACCAACTAATTTTAATTTCTTATCCACAAAACTTATATCATCATAATTATTAATCATATTTCGATAAGTATTTGAAGTGCTTGTAGTAATTAAGCTCTCACGAATATTTAATTCAATCTCTTGAGCTTTTGAACTTAAATTAACTTTAAAGTTATAACCATATTTATCATCCACATTTCTTCTTGAAATATCTTTATTAAATACATTAGTAACTTTTTCTAAAGAATAACATGAGTTTGTTGCGGCTTCCATATATAGATCATAATCGCCTATCAAACCTTCACCAAAATCAATTTCTCCCTTAAACCAAGAAGCACTATAATCATATCCATTCTCGCTACCTAAATCAAAAGGAACATCAGTAGTCCAACGTTGAACTTTAAATTTATATGTTTTAGCAGTAATTTTATTTTTTAGAACTAAATAATAATTGATTTTATCACTTGCTCTATTATTAATATTTTTTATGATTAAGTACCCACTAATACTATATTTTTTTGTTGTTTTATTAAATGATAAATCATTTAAATAAAACTCTCCATCTTTTTTCTCTTTTTCTTCATCTGTTTTTTCTTTTTCAACTATTACTTTTATTTCTTAACTACTTTATGACCAAAACTATCTACTACTTCATATGAAACTTTATATGTTCCTTCCCTACTTGTATCTACATTATTAAATACTACTTTAATTTTACTCGTTATGTCTTTATCTTCATTATCATATGCACTTACATTTTCTTTTTCCTTAAATGTATCACCTATACTTAGATAAACATCATTAGCGTTGATTACTGGCTCTAAATCAGCAATTACTGTAACTGTAATTTGTTTAGTAACTTCAGCTTTCAAGCTATCTACTACCTTATATGTAATAACATATTTACCTGGAGTATTAAAATCTACCGTACCACTATATGTAATACTAGCAGTAAGATCACCATCTTCTGTATCAAAAGCAGTTGCTAAACTAGCTAAATCAACTTTCTTACCTTGTACTACTTGAATATCTTTTGCGCTAATCACTGGTAAATTATTAACCGGAACAGTATTATCTTTTAATAAACTAATTGATGCATCGCTATCTGTTTTTAAAGTGTAACCATAACTATTATCATTAGAAGTAAGACTTATAGGTACTTTTAAATAAGTTTTTCCATCACTTCCAACTTCTTCACCTAAAACAGGTAAATAAGTTCCATCATAAATTCCACTTACAATTGTTGACTTTTCATTAGCGCTAACAAATACATTAGAGCTATATCCTACAGGTATTACTGTTTGTTTACCATAAGTTCCACCAACTAACTTAATATTAGCTGCACTAACCCATTCTTTTTGATCATGTTTGTAATCACTACTTACTAAATAACTAACTACTTTATTATTAGTATCAACTGCTCTATCATAAACCATAACATATTTATTTTTTAAAAGTTTCTTACCAGTTACTTCAAGTAATCCACCATCATAATAATACATAGTATCATTTGTTGTAAGTCCTACTTTAGGTGTTAAAGTATTAGAATCATTATAATAACTATATTGATAATCTCTTCCTTGATATGGATAAACATCACTTACATCTTTCAAACCACTTTTAGCTGTATTGATTTTCTTGAAATAAGCACTTGGTACATAAACATAACTATTTTCCCAATCAAACTTAGAGGCATAACTACCATAGCTATCTTTATTACTATTAAGATTCATATCACTTACTATTTTATACCAAACATTACTACCAGCAACATAATCACCTGTAACTTCCGCTACAACAATGACTGGTGTTTCCATATTTTTTATATTATAAACGGCCTTAGAACTATTAGAAGCACTAGCTCTTGCCACTAAAGAAGTAGTATTGATTGCTAACTGATAATAGTTATAATCTTGAAGTCCATAATATTTATCAAAACGATAGTAGTAAGACGCTGCTTTTTCTCCCCAAAAAGGATCAGATGCATATCTAACATTCCATCCACCTTGTTTATTACCAAAGTGTCCGCCATTATAATTATAATGGTTAGCATTCTGATACATGTCGGTAACAAAATGTTGGGCATGATTATAAATACTACCTTGATATGTTAAGAATCCATAGGCTGAACCAAATGGACTAGAATCAACTGCCCCTTGACCATATCCATTATTTTTTGAAATAGCTATATTACTTCTTCCCGAATTACTTTCATTTCTTCCTAAACCTAATGACAATATGGCATTACCCCCATACTGACTTTCAGCATAAATAAGATAAGTTCCCATACCATATAACTTTGAAACATTACTAGTGTCTTGTTTTTTTATATTCAGCGTATTACCATAAACACTTTCCGTATATCCTAACCCATCTCTAATATATTTATTGATGTTTGCCGCAGAATAATTAGTTTTTGAGTGATTTGGTAAATATTGATAGTAATTATAATATGGAACATTTTTATTTACTGCATTATTATAATTATTGTTCTTATAATCATCAATCATCTTATATTGATCAGTATAAAAATAATGTGCATCATAACTATAATAATTTTTATTATTAAGAAGTCCCTCAGGTAAAGGTCCTATTTGTATTCCGTAATAGCTACTTAAAGTATTAGAAATTTTTTTAGCAAAGTTATGTTTAAAAATATTTCCTGTGCTCCTATAAAAGCCTATTGAATAAACCCAAACAAGAGGAACTATTTCGTAACTGTCCTCATTTGTCCAGCCTTTATAACCAGCAACTTTAACTAATGCTCTTCTAGATGAATAATCAAAACCTAAAAAAGCTCCGTCTACTGCACCAGTACTACTATTATTAACCATATAAGAATTAGAAGTCGTAGACGTGGTATCAGGATAATAATTAATTACTTTACTACCTTTTAAAGTTAAATCAACTAAAGCATATTTGGCATTTACTATCTTAGTTTTACCATTATTTCTTTCAAAGATAATAACATCTTTATTAGTATTAGCATTCATAGCATTTACTGCCTCATTATAAGTTCCATAACACCCTACTGTATCAGCATAAGTACTGCTAGGATCTCCAGCTTTACCCTCTTTAGCAATAGCAACCTCATAGTTACTACAAACACTTCTATTTTGATATTCACTACTCGTTAAGGCATGAACATTTAATGGAAATATAAATAAACAAAATATAAACATAAAAATATATTTAACATATCTCATATCCATACCTCCTAATACACTATAATTTTATCATAAATTAAACTATAGTGCACAAATATTAAAATAATAAATTTTCATTTTACAAAGTTTTACATATCAATATCATAAGTACATCACAAAAACTTAGAGCACATGAATATTACATAACATCATCTCATCTTTTAATATATGAAATAATGCAGTTACTTGTTCATTTAATGGTAACTAACTATTCCACTGCTTTATTAACTTTACATTTATCAATATCGCAACAATTGAGTTTATAAACATCACTTTAAATAACAAATTAATATTTATTGTACTTATAATTAACAACACTAACAATATAACAAATTCACAAAAACATAAACACATTTCATGAACAATTGCAAGTAACATTGTATCTTTCTTATCATTTTCTACCTTACATTGTGATAAGGCTAAATATGATGAATCATATACATTATCAACTAATTTATATACCGATTGATTAACCATCAATATATAAGTGTTTTTAGCAAATAAAAATACTGATGTTATAATTCCTTTTATAATTGAAATTACATTAAATGTTTTTATTTGATCTTTATCTAATTTTTTCCTGATACAAATAAACTTAATAATTCAACAACTGTAGAAACAACATAAAGAGTTGTAAATGTTTTAAGATTCATTAATGAAATATATAAATATAATGGAACAGCTATTAATCTTTCTATTATTATACATAATCTTAATCCACTTACTATTTTAAACTTTTTATTTTCATTTCTCCTTATTAAATAACTATAACTATCTTTAAAAGATGAGTCCATTTCATATTCTAAATTTTCTTTATCTACATTAAGTAACGCTAAATACGCAAGAAAGTAAGAAATAAATACCGTTATTAATACAATAATTATTTTCAGGTACTGTTATACTACCTGATAAACTTCCGTTATATATATATTTCGCCGACACACTTGTAGGCATTAAAAAGAATATAAAAAGAAAAAATGGAAATGTCTTTAAAGCGCAAAAATACCTTGTCTGTCTTTCTGTCTAATGATAAAATTGTCTACAATTCTTGTCAACATATTTCCACAAACTTTTTTCACAAAATAGATTTTTTAAATACTTCCCACGTATCTATTATTTAATTATATTAGTTTATCATTTTTATTCAGAAATTAACAGTAAATTACGACTTTTTTCAAAAGAAAATAGACAATGATTACAATTGTCTATTTAACGTACATATTTTTACATATTTTTGACTACCAGAAACTAAGCTACTACCAAGATAAGCTACATATTTTCCAGATTCTTTATATACTTTAATTCCTTCTGGTTCTTCAAAAATAGAAGTAGATGTTGAATACACTTTTTTATTAAATTTCTCATTACCTAAGAAGTCGTACATAGCAACATATCCCTGAGAATTTTGTGTACCTCCTCTATTGCTTTCACCATAATAAACATATACATAATCTCCAGCTATATCAAATCCCTGAAAATCAAGCGGTGTTTTTGGTATGGTAAATGTTGCTAATTTAGGAATATTACCATCTATATAGTCTACTGAACTATTTTTAATATCTGTTAACTTATAGATACTAAAGATTTGACCTGAACTTCCTGTAACCCTAATAATAAATAAGTTATTAGTTGTATCTATTGCCACTTGTTCATTTGAGCGAGTCTTATAGAATTTATATATATTATAATATTTAGAGCTTAAAGCTGTTGTACTATAATTTTTACCATTATAAAGTTTAATATCATTTCTACTAACACTACTTCTTGTATCAAATGAAACTGAATTAGAAGTATAAGTACTATTACCATGATAAGCAAGTCTGGTTGGGAAAGCTCCATCTCTTGTTACATCAAAACTAAATTTAGAGTTATCATTATTCCAAGTATAATGTCCTCCTGCTAACCACATATAAGCATCAGATGTATCATTATATTTTGAATTAGCCCATTCAAACGCTATATTAGTACCATGTCCAAAACCATACAAACTCTATTAGAATCACTTCCAGATACTCCTGGTCTTGGATGTTTATTAATAAATAAACTATTAGTATTCATATCTGTACTAGTTGAGTAAAGATTCTGAACAGTAAATATATAATTTTTAGAAATATCAAATCCTTGAATAATCGTTGATGGATGAGCCGAAACAACATATTGTGTATAAAGACTTCTAGTTGCGTTATTAACATTTACATAGTTTTTACCATCATTTTGAACTAATACTTTAATAGTTGCTTTTTTACTACTATCTTCAGCACTTTTTACAGTAATCACTGCAACTCCTGGGAAGACACCCGTAATTTTACCGGTAGAAGAAACTTTTGCTACACTACTATTAGATGATGAGTAAACTACATTTTTATTAGTTGCATTACTTGGCGAAATGTTAGGTGTAATACTTATACTATTACTCTCTTCAATATTAATAGTTGCACTGTCTTTAGAAAGACTTACACCAGTAACTGGAATACTTTTAATTTCAAATGTCAAAGTAGTATTAAGTGCTGGATTAGCATTTGACGAAACTAAAACTATTGCATTTCCCGCATCAATTCTTTAACAGTATTATTAGAAACATTAACACTATTTCCATAAACAACACGTGAATCATATGTATCATCACTTACATTAACAGGATACACTTGAGCAACTATTTTAGTGGATGATGATGCTTTAAGTTTTGTATTAGCACTAACTACTCTAATACCTTTAGGTTTAATAACATAAGTACTATTTAATCTCTTATTAATATAGTATAAATCACTAATATCAATAACTTGATCTACATTATAATCAGCTGCCTTAGCTTCATACTCATTAAAATTAGACTTAGAAAGTAAAACTAGTATCAATTTTCCATAGTCATTATAATCAACATTACCATCTCCTGTAACATCTCCCCTTATAATAACTCTATAATTATCACTACCATAAGTTAATAAATCACCAGTACCCACATAACTACTACTAGACAGTTCACTGTCACTTCTTTTAACAGTAACACTTTTATCAAATAAGTTACTCTTCATATTAGAATAACTAGTAGAAGCTTCAACATTAAGCAAATAATTATCCTTAATTTCATAACCATTAAGATCTATAGCTGTAGTACTTGCCGCCATACTATTATTACTAAATTTAGCAACCAATATTGCCAACATAATTAAACTTAAATTAACTTTTCCCTTTAGTCCAACTTGACTAAACAATAGGATACCAACTATAACTTCTAAAACTCCTACAACAATAAATAATTTACTGTAGTTACTAGAAGTATCAGGAACACTAACTAGTTCACCATTTTTTCTTAAACTTATATTATAAGTACTACTATTTCCTACTTCATCTATAATAGTAATAACATAATCCCCTGTGGAATTTATAACATCTCCCATTTTATATTCTTGTAAAGCACCATTTTTTACTACCTTTATTGTTTTAACATTCTTATTAAATTCTAACTTTATACTATCATAAACTCCATTATTCATAACCCCTTTAATAGTGGGTTTTTCTTTGTCTATATTACTAACATTAATGGTAATATCTTTTTGTAATCCATCAACTGATTCTACTAATATAGTTTTTTTGGTATTAGTCATATAAACTTTAATTAAACTATATTTATCATCTGATAAACTAAATCCTTCTATTTCCTTAAGTTCATGATTCGCTGTAAGTGTTACTACAACATTTTCATTACTTAGTTTTGTGATACTATAATTAACTTTATATTTAATGGTTCATTCACAAAGTAATATTTAATCTTTACTACTCTAGAATTTCCTAATACATCTTTTACAGTATACTCTTTATCAATATCACTATAAATTATTTTACTTAAACTATGTTTATCTGAAGAAAGTTGAAATCCCTCTAAACTACTTAATTCATTAGGTGATGAAATTATTATCTTCTCTGTCCCATCATTTTGTAATTCGTATGACAAGCTTATATTTAAGTCATTCTTTTTAATACCATCTATATTTAGTGAGATATCTGTACAGTTTCCTGCTACATCACAAAAACTTTCTTGAAAAGTTCCATTTTCAAAATACACTTTAGATAGTTCTTTTTTATCTACTGAAAGAACAAATCCACTCTTAGCATCTAACTCTTCATTAGCTTTAATAACCGCTTCTACTGAATCTTCACTTTTATCATATGTAACGCTTAATTTTGGCTTTTCTTTATCTATATTTGAAATAACAATAGTTTGTGTCTCACTGTTACCATAGATATCTGTTACTACAACTTTATCCCTGTTGTATTTTCACTATAGCTTTTACTTAAACTATATCCATCACTAGATAAATTAAATCCTGTAAGTGGCAACAATTTAGTACTTGAGGTAATTGTTACTACAACATCTTTATTTGTTGGAAGTGAAGTTGATTTTTTCATTGTAAGTGCCATTGGAGTATGTTTAATTTTAAAGGAAAAACTCTTACTATTTGCTCCATTTATATCAACATTACTAACAGCTCTTGCAATAACGCTATATTCTCCTTCTTCCGTAAATGTTATTTTCTTACTACTATCATAATCAATAAAACTAACTCCATTATTTAAAGAATATTGATATTTTTTTATACCACTTAAAGCCGTTGAAGAATCTATTTGTAATAAAACATCTGACTCTGCTGTTTCTCCATTTTTTATATTAGCACTAATTGTCGGTGCTGTTGGCAAAGTATTATCAAATTTAAATACTTCACTTCTAGCAACAGCGTAATTTCCTGCTTCATCAACTGCATAAATCCACAAATAATAATCTCCACTATAAGAACTCTTACTTATTGTAGTGTTATTAGTAAAAGGTGTTGTAAAACTAGATAAATCAGGTTGAACAGTATCAGTTGTCCATTGATATTTAAGACCATTTTCGGCTAGCTTTATATCATTAACAATAACTTCACTACTGTGTGTTTTACTATACTGTAATGAACCATTATTTTTTATATTTATAACAGGACGATCCTTATCAATATTGTTAACATCTATACTACAAGAATTAACATTGCCAGCATAATCTTTTACATAAACACTATATTTTCCATTTCCACTTACCGTTTTTTGATAGTTGTGAGAAAAATTTACTCCATCGAAAGAATAAGCAGCATCACTTAATCCATTTTCATCATTACCAGTAACCATTAAAACTAAATTAGTATTGGTATATTTTGAAGTTGAAGAAGTAATAGAACAGCTAGGTGAAATATTATCAAATATATAAGGACCAAATCTATGATAAGTAACATTATCAATTACAAATGTATCATTAAAACTATCTGTACTTTTATTTGAAGCTGTATCAGTTATTGCTTTTACAAACAAATAATATATACCATCTTTTTTAGCGCCTATTGTAAAACTTTCGCCACTTTGATAATTGGTCCACTCACCATCAGTTAACATTGTAGAACTACTAGATAAATAATATTGATAAGTATTGTTAGTATCTAATTCATATGCTCCTTTTAAGGCGTTAATTGTAAGTTTAAACTCTTAGTAGGTAAAGTTTGTGAGTTAGAAATGGCAATCGTTGGAGTTGTAACATTAACAACATAACTACATTCTGCAACATTTCCTACCTTATCTCTAACATAAGCTTTATATGTTCCATTTGATGAAATACTCTTTTTATTAACATTCGTAAAATTTATATTATCAAATGAATATGGAAGAGTATCTAAACCGCTTTGACTGTCACTTCCATTAACTATTAAATTACTTCCATCTGATGTTATGTTACAAGTTGGAGCAGTGTTATCAAAGTAAATGCTTCACTACGAACTATACTCGTATTTTTCTTTGTATCTTTAGCTAATACCCATAAATACCAATTATTACCCGTAAGTCCTGCTTTAGTAATTGTTTGGTTATTTGTAAAAGTATCTGTAAATGAAGCCTCACTTGGTTTATTATTACCTTGAACCCATTGATATTTTAAACTACTATTATCCAAGTCACTATCAACAACTGATATAGTTGCACTATGACTTTTAGCATATTCATTAGGATTTTTTACATCAAATGTTACTCTAGGAGCTCCTTCATCTTTTACTAAGACTGTCAAAGAAGCATTTTTTGATGAAACACTACTACCAGCACTACCTAAAATATTACTTAGACTAATTAAAGAATTAACATTATTTACATTACTTTTACTCTTTAAAGTAAAGGTAAAAACTGTAGTATCGGCAGTTAATACTTTACCATCATTCATAACAATTATATAGTCACCATTATTATTAGTACTAATCTTTCCAACAGCAGAAGATGAACTAGTCAAACTAAAAACATCACTATCATAATCAAGTTTAAAAGATAAAACTCCGATACCTTTATCTCCACTATTAATATTAATATTTAAAAGTTAACTGTTAAAGTAACACTATCCCCCGCTACTACACTAGGTGAACTAGAAGATAGTTCGGTTATAAATGAGTCTCCACTAGCAAACTTCTTAGACGAATTAACCTTAGATGCGCCAAGCTTAATGTTTAAGGAACCTACTCCAATAAATATAAGTCCAAATCCAAACAAAACAAGTAAAATTACTTTTATATTAACTTTTTTCAACTTATCTCTTACCATAACTATCTTTCTCCTATTATCATTTTACTACAAAAGAAAAAATAGCACAATTAAAAGTTAAAACAAAAAGTAGCCTTAATAATATTAAAGCTACTTAAATAATAAAACTAATAATTAATTAATTAGAAAAGTGATAATTGATTAGAATTAGGAAGTCCTTCTAATATTCCCATCTCTACCATCTTATCTATTAATGTTTTTGAAACCTTACCGCGTACCTGAACATCTTCAATACTTAAGAAACGATTAATTTCACGTTCTCTTACAATATTTTTAGCTACTGTATCACCAAGTCCATCTATTGCATTAAACGGTGGATATATTTCATTATCACTACCAACTGTCCAAACCGTTGCTTCACTCTTATATAAATCAACATTTAAGAATTTAATTCCCCTAGCTGTTGCTTCCAAGGCCACTTTTAAACTTTCAGCTTGACCATTTTCCTTGTTTGTAGCCTCATATCCTTTAGCCTGAATCTCAAGAATTTTTTGTTTAATAGCGTTATAACCTTTAATCATAGCTTCAACATCTACATCTGTTGCTTTTGAAGAGTACCATGATGCATAAAAATATACAGGCATATGAACTTTATACCAAGCAATCCTAAAGGCACTAATTACATATGCTGCTGCATGGGCCTTAGGGAACATATATTTAATCTTAGCACAAGAATCTATAAACCACTCTGGAATATTAGCGTCTTGCATAGTCTTAACATGACCTTTCCAGGTTTCTGGATCTTTTGAAGCCTTACCTTTACGAACAAACTCCATTATTTTAAAGGCCTTAATTGGTTCTAATCCATTATACATCAAATAAACCATTATATCATCACGACAGCCAATAGTATCCTTAAATGGCACTATGTTATTTTTTATTAACTCTTGGGCATTTCCAAGCCATACATCCGTACCATGAGAAAGTCCTGATATTTTAATAAGCTCGGCAAATGTTGTAGGTTTAGTATCTTCTACTAATTTAATTGTAAAAGCTGTTCCAAACTCCGGAATACCAAGAGTTCCAGTATTACACATTATTTGTTCAGTTGTTACACCTAATGCCTTAGTAGAAGTAAAAATACTCATTGTTTCTTTATCATCTAAAGGAACTTTCATAATATCAGTTCCTGACTGTAATTGAATTAATCTTAACTGGGTAGGATCAGAATGTCCCAATATATCTAGTTTTAAAACATCTTGATCAATAGCGTGGTAATCAAAGTGGGTAGTTCGCCATTCAGCAGTTGCATCTTCTGCTGGAAACTGGAAAGGTGTAAAATCATATACATCCATATAATCAGGTATAACAACAATTCCTCCTGGATGCTGACCCGTTGTTCTCTTAACTCCAGTACATCCCATAGCTAAACGTTCTACCTCTGCCGTTCTAAGTTCTTTTTGATGCTCTTCAGCCCAGCCCTTTACAAATCCAAATGCTGTTTTTTCAGCAACCGTACCTATAGTACCGGCACGATAGACATTATCCTCACCAAAAAGGACTTTTGTATAGGCATGAGCACTAGCTTGGTTTAAATCTGAGAAGTTCAAATCTATATCTGGTACTTTATCAGCATTAAATCCTAAGAAAGTAGCGAATGGCATATCTTGTCCATCTTTTAAAAGTAAAATATTACAATTAGGACACATTTTATCTGGTAAATCAAATCCTGAAGAATATTTTGAACCAAGTGGATTTCCATCATCATCATTAAAGATACTAACCTTACACTTTGAACAACGATAATGTGCTGGAAGTGGATTAACTTCTGTAATTCCCATCATTGTAGCAACAAAGCTTGAACCTACTGAACCACGGGAACCAACCAAGTATCCCTCATCATTAGAGTGTTTAACAAGACGTTGCGCAATCAAATAAATTGGATCAAATCCTCCACCGATAATTCCTCCTAATTTTTTATTAAGTTCTTTTTCCAAATCATCATCTGAAAGACTTTCTTCACTATTTCTCTTAATATATGAACGAACCAAATCCTTAACAGCATCAAATCCCTTTAAAATAACTTCATGTAAATTCGCAAAAGACCTTTTTACCATTTCATCATCTGATAAGTTCTCACTACTTAATTTATCTTTAACAGACTTCAAAACAATATCACCATAAAGTTCAGTAGCAATTCTTTCCTCTATATTATATGGTAAATTATCACCATACCAATCTTTAGCTTTTGTATAAACAAGATCCGTTACTACTCTTGGACAATCCAAATAGCTCTTACCATCATCACTCTTAACTCTTGGAGAGAATGGTATACCTCCAGTATCAATAATAACTTCAATTATCTCAACCATATCACTAATTTTATTAGGATTATCTATAACTATTTTTTTAATAAGTTCTTCATTTTCCAAAAATTTAAAATCTTCAAGCATTTCTTCTGTTGTTCTAAAATGATTAGAAGGAATTTCTTTAATATTATTACGTGCTAAAGGATGTCTTCCTCCACCCGGAACTTTTTGATTAACTATTATTTCTCTAAATATTTTATCTTCTCTATTAATATGATGTACGTCTCCAGTTGCAACAATTAATTTACCAGCATCATCTGTTACTCTTATAATTTTCATTAAATGATGAGCAAGTTCAAGTTCATTCGCAAAGTCTCCACTTTGAATCAAATGATTATAACACTCTAAAGGTTGTACTTCAACATAATCATAAAAACGAATAATATTAGTTAATTCTTGATCAGCCTTACTACGTGCTTGTAAAAATACTTCACTCTCATAACAGCCACTACCAACAAGTAATCCTTCACGATGTTTTTCAATTTCACTACGTAATATTCTTGGTGTTTTATATAAATATTTTGTATTAGCTAAACTAATAAGTTTAAATAAATTTTTAAGTCCTACTTTATTTTTAGCTAATAAATTAACATGATAACTTTTACCATATTTATGGATTTCATCTTTACTAACTAACTCAGAAAGTTGTCCCATTCTTTCAATATTACGATTATCTAGTTTCTTTAACATTTTATAAAATACTAAGGCTGTTCCTTCAGCATCATAATCACCTCTGTGGTGACTTTCCTCATCCCAAGGTACTTCATATCGTTTTACTAAGGCACTTAAACTGTGTCTTGCATAATTATTATCCATAGTACGTGATAATTCTAAAGTATCTATAACAGTATTAGTAAAAGTTCCCAGATTATATTTTTTATAAGCCATTTCCAAGAACGATACATCGAACTTAGCATTATGCGCTACCATTGGTAAATCTCCAAACCATTCAATAAAACGTTTTACTGCATTTTCTTCATTGTCTTTTCCTTCTAACATTTCATCAGTAATACTTGTAACATCAATTATCTTCTGCTCTAACTTAACTCCCGGATTGATTAATTCATCATATCTTTCTAGAATCATTCCATCCTTCATTTTAACCGCACCAATTTCAATAATTGAATCTTTTCCACCAGCATTAAAACCGGTCGTCTCAAAATCGAATACCACATATGTCTGATCAAGCATCACAACATCTTTTGGTCTTACTACAATATCTACACTATCATCTATTAACGTAAGTTCAGTTCCATAAATAGCCTTAAATTTTTCCTCATCACTTTTACCTTTATTATATGATGTAACAGTATTAAAAACATGAGGAAAAGCCTGACAACCATTATGATCAGTAATCGCAATAGCCTTATGTCCCCAACTAATAGCCTGATTAACTAAAAGAATCTCATCTGCAAGTCCATCCATTTGACTCATTTTAGTATGAGCATGTAACTCAACTCTTTTTTCTAAGGCATTATCTTGTCTCACCTGTTTTTCTTTATCACATAAAACAATATCCCTAGCATTTAAAACTAATTCATCATTACTAAAATGATCACTCTTGACATATCCACGTATTTTATACCATTTTCCTTTTTTTAATTCACTACAAATTCTTGCGTATTCATCTTTTTCTCTAGCAAAAACTTTACAATAAATACTATCAGTATATCTGTTACCTTCAAAGTAATAATTTTAAAATCACTTTTAGAAGACTCAAAGTACTCTATACCAAATACTTCTCCCCATATAGTAACATTATTATCCTCTCCTAAAATAGATTTAATAGAAATAGGCATATCTTCAATCATTATACCAATTACACTATTAGGATCTTTTTCTCTTTTTCTTGAAAACTTAGGTTTAAAATCTTTTTTAACCTCTTCTGTAGAAGGAGTCTTTTCTTTTTTTAACTCTGCAGCATTAGCCAAACTATCATCAAGGCTCTTTTTAATTTCATCTAAAACAAGATGTTCTTCTCTATATAAAAGACTAATTTCTTCTGTATATCCTAAATTATGATAAATGTGATTAATTTCTTCTAATGCATTTCCTAATTTAGCCTCTTCTACTTTATTATTAGCGATAAGTACTAACTTATTATCTTCAAGCCTTAGTTTATCTTTATATATTTCAAGTACTCTTAATTTATCTTTCACATGTTCTAATACACTAGGAAAATAAGATAAATATACCTCATTATTTTTATTAACAAACTGATAAATAATTTCTACTTTATTAAAATTAGGAGCAATCAATTCTTTCTTCATATCTAATTCCATAATTAAAGAAGGATCAAACATATCCTCATTTTCAATATAGATATAACACTCCTTTATACTACTCTTAACTTTAATTTTTAAAAGTCTAGCTTTGGTAAAATAATTATAATGGTCCTTCTCAATCTCTAATCTATCAAGTAATATTTTCATTTTTCCATCCATTATAATTACCTCCCCACCATTATAAAACGACTATTTCTTCTTGATTATCAACCTTTATCATATTTTTTTGATTTTTTATACAAAAACTTATAAATTGCTTTAAGTCTATTTTTCTAAGTTGTATTTCATTAGTATAATTTGTAGCATCGAAAACAATACCATCTCTTCTCATATAAGTGGTTAAATCATCCCTATCTATTCCTAAATACATTAAAAAATAAGGATAAATTTGTCTCTTTAACAACTTATTATTACGTCCACCAACTAAATAATGACTCATACCAGTCATTCTCGTTCCAAGTTCATTTAAAATAGCTAGTTCAAGAACAGCTTCTACTATTTGCTGATTTTCTTTTTCATAGTCTACCATTTCTTTCTTTAAAACTGAAAAGATAATTTCTAGTATATTTTGAATATCAGCCTCTTCCATCTTTTTACCATAAACAATAGTATGTATTTTATTTGTAACATCACTAGACAAATCTATAATATTTAGTTTTTGATTTACTAGTAAAACATAATATGTATCAATATCAAATCTTAATATATTTTTTAACTCTTTATTAAGTTTTGTCTTATATTCATCCCATATTTTGATTATATTCATTTTATATTGTTCTGTTTCTCTATATATATCATCATAACCATCAAATTCCCTCATAATATCATATATTGTATCATCATCAGGAATATAGTTTTTAGGATCTCTAAGAATTATTTCTTTTTCTTTTTGTAAATCTTTATATTCACTACAATAATTTTTCCATACTTTCTGCTTATAATCATTCATCTCTTTACTTATTGATTGATGAAAAAGTAAATACCAGATTAAAACACTTTCATTTATCACAAATTTAAGATTCATACTACCACCACTTTAACAATAACATTGTATCACACATGTCATTAAAATGGCTATATATAAAAGAAAAAATATTTAGATTACTCTAAATACCTTTTACTAAAAAATAAACTAATGCTGCCACTAAGAGAAGTAAAATTATAGTTAAAATTATTTTCACTGCCAATTTTGTTTTTCTATGTTTAACAACATCACTATCTAAATCAATATCAAAGTCTTTATCTGACAAATCCATACTTTTTGTATAAAATGATTTATCCATATTTCTAAATAGTCACTGCTCTGATTATTTTCTTTTAATTCACTAGCTTTTTTCTCTTCCTCTTCTTCTTTTTCTTTTACTAGTTTTAACTCTTCTTGTTTTAATATATCTGTATCATTTTTTTCTATTCTTTCCTCTTCATGAACTCCTTCAACCATATCTACTGCTTGAGTAGCCATTAAATCGCTTAATAAATTAACACTTGTTTCTTGATCTATTTCTCCATTTAATGTTTTAGTAGTAATAGTATTAATTAGTTCTCTTATTTCTTCATCACTTGCTCTAACAACTTTATTTCGTTCAGCTCTATATTCTTCTATTTTTTCTGGATCAAGAGACGCTAAAATATTATAATTAGTATTTTTTAATTTTCTTTTTTCTTCCTCTATATCATTTTTTATTCTATTCTTTTTAGCTTGTTCAATAACACTATTGATATCATAAACCTTATTTTCTCTACTACTATATAAGTTATTAAAGTCATCTAATTCTTTTTTTACTTTTGGTTTAGGTACAAAGTCATATTCTTTTATTTTTTGATATCCTTCTCTAGTTCTATAATTTTTACTCGCCGCATCTAACAAAACAGCATTAGTATTTTTTACATCTGTATAAGTTGTGAAAGAAGTATTATCATTAAATGAATCATATAATTTTTGATTTCTATTACTTCTACTCATGTTTTTAATACTTTCATCTTCATATCTTGTCATTCTACTTGGCATAATATCACCTTCCAAAGTGCCTTTATTATAATAATTTTAACATATAATGTTGCTAAAGAGAAGTACTAAAATATCTTTACGATTAACTTTTTTTTTGTTAAAATGAGCTTGGAGGAAAAATAATATGAAAGTTAAAGTAAACGAAGATGCTTGCATCGGTTGTGGAGCTTGTGCTGCTATTGCACCAGAAGTTTTTGAAATTAACGATGAGGGGCTTTCAACAGTTATCGTTGATGAAGTAGCTAAGGAAAATGAAGAAGAAGCAAATGATGCTATCGACTCATGTCCAACAAGTGCTATTGAAAGAAAAGATTAAAGTGACATCTGTCACTTTTTTATTATGAAAAAAAAGAGAATAACTACTTATTCTCTACCTATTTCTTATTTGATTTATATAACTATTAATTTTAGAAACCCAAGTATTACTTTGAGCATATCTTGGTCCAATAGATTCTACTGTAGTTAATCCTTTAGCATAGAAATTATTATATAAGTTATCAATAGCACCTTTAATTCCTTCATCTATTGTACTATATCCCTTATAGCCACCACTACAATTAGGGCTTCCCTTTTGTCCAGCAACATTATTACAGCTACGAACCAAAGCACTACACTTCCATTTGCAACCAGTTTCATGAAGCATTATAGCTGTTACCAAATATGGACTTACTCCCTTAGAAAGAGAATTGTAGCAATAAGTTCACCTTTTCCAGCAAGCAAATCTTTTCCCAAGCTTCTATTAAGCTTATCAGTTAACTCTTCCAAAGTAAGGCCATCAAAAACCTCAGCCCTTAAAGTCTTAGCTTCTGCTATTTCTCTATCCTCAGCAACAATAACAGATGTATTTAAAACATTATTATTTACTAAATTATTATTTAAAGACACACTTGTCTTTGTAGATGCTGCCATCATTTTTGTATTAACTGAACTAGATAAAATATTTTTATCAAGCTTAATTTCTGTATTACTATTTAACATTACCATTGCTACTAAAATCATCGCAAATCCCAAAGTTGAACATACTGTCTGCAGCAATATAATTACTTTTTTTCATTTTTCACCTCAAACTTATTAAAAATAAGTATAGTACAATAATAACATAAACACCTAAAGTTGTCAAGTTGTGTAAAGATAGCACTCCCAAGTAAAAAAACATATAACTATAAAAGTCATACGCTTTTTACAATACTATTTTATTGATTTAATAACAAAATCATAACCAAAATTACTTTTAGTAACTTCAAAGGTAACAGTATATTTATTACCTTGAACAAGTCCCAACGATCCATTATCATTAATATATTTCATTTCAAACGTAGTATTTTTTTCATTAACAAATTTATAATTTCTATATGCATATGATTGATTCCCCTGTGATGCAAAACCAACAGTACCTATTTCAGTCAAGGAAATGAATCAGTATGTGTTCCCACTGAATATAATCCAATTTTATCTCTTAATTGATCTTCTGTTGAAACACTACTTATATCCTTATTATTTGATCTAATAAATATCTTGTAATCAACAATAGTAATTTCACTACCCTTTTTAGCATAATATATATTTAGCTTAATGTAATCTTTATAATTACTTAATACCTTAATAAAATCGCTTTTACTATTTTCCAATATATAATTAGTAGTATTACCAGTTTTATCCTCTATAGAAATACTACATTTAGAATTAAAACAAGAATACCATTGCACACTAACATCTTCTGCCAAAGTTCCAGAAACATCAGTTATTCTAATATCAAAATTATTAGTATGAAGTGATTGCCTAACAATATCACCAATTCCAAGCAACTTAACAAAAACTAATACAACAACTGCCATAACTATTTCAACAGCTATTCCTAAAAATATCCTAGGTACACTTGTTCCACCCTTAGAAGAACAAATATTTTTCAATTCATCCACACTTTTAAGATTATTTTTAGATTTTATAGTAGCAATCTTTTTTTTCGCATAAGACAAATAAACTTTATTTATGAATAACCCCACAACCACATTAAAGGCATACGTTACTAAATAGTTATTGGCAAGGCATAGTATAACTAAATTAATTAAAAAGGCTAATAAACCATACAAAAACATTTTTCTATAAAACATATATAATGATGTAAAGAAAAAACCAGCTAGATTAAAAGGACTTCTAGTTATTTTTTCATAATTATTACCTATAAAAGCTTTTAATAAATCCTCATCATTATAAGAATTATTATTTATATTTTGCTGATGTGAAACAGTACTAACACTTTGAACTGATTGCATCAATGATTGATTTTGTATACTCTGATTGGAATTTGAAACAGAAAAATTTGTGTTATTAATCGCAAACATTGAATTTAAATCTGTAGTCTGTTGTACTCCATTATTATTCATTTGCACTTGTTTTGATTCATTTGAATTATTTACCCTATCCTCCATTATCAACTTTATTTCTTTCAACCAAATCTAATCTCTATATTCTACTACAAGTGTAACACTTAATTTGATAAAGTAACAGAAAAATAATTTTCATATATGTTAATGCAATTTAAATGTTTTAAAAGACTTTCTCTTTATTAAAGATAATATTATTAATAAATAAATCATAGTAACAACAACCATTACAAATGTTAGTAAATAAAGTGAAACTTTAACTCTAGTAATCATAAGTAATATCACGCCCACTACTAAATTACTAACTCCTAAACGCATATTTTTAATCTTTGCCTCCCTATCATATGGTTGAACTAAATAATAAATAGATAAATAATAAAGGGTAAATATAATAGATGAACTTATTAAAATAATCAATACATATATTAGTTCCAAAAAATTCATTCCTAAATAAAATTTAAAAATAACATCTATAAAAATACCTAATATCAATATAGGAAATAAATTTAAAAGAATAAGACTTTTAAGTCTTTCTTTAAATAAAGAAAAAACACTTTCACTTTTGCGATAAAAATCATATTCCAAAAGAATCCTATCACAATTAATAAACATAATCTGAGTAATTTGTGATGTCTTATTTAATGAAAATATTATTAAAAATACTAGCATAAAGTATCTCATAAATAATTTTGCGAAACTATACCCAAGTCTTTTATCAACAAAAGATATCAAACATACTAAAATACCAATACCAAATATAACTACTACCTCTCTAAGAATGGGCCTCTTTAATATAAAACTATGTCGTCTTATAAAAATATCATTTAAATAACGATAAGGATTATTGGTTATCATTTTATTAGTTTTCACATAATAATTGCCTCTTTTAATTCCAATTAATTCATCCCTTGTAAAACTACTACCATCAGAGTATAAATAACTATTCAAACCATTAATCATTTTATACATCAATTTATAATCTTTTACTTTAAACATATATAAAATACTTAAAATAGCGAGCAAACAAAATAAAATATCAAGGAAAAATATTTTTATATTGCTTATATTGATTTCATTTTTGAGAAAATAAACCAACAATATAGTAAATAATCCTAACAAAATAAAATATAAAAAGCTATTATTTAAAAGTGTATCTTTTCTTTTTTTATAATAGAGTAAATTAACCCCTTCTCCCACCAGTCTCGTTAAGAAGAAGAAAATCATCATAAGAATAATAGTTATAATCTTAAAGTTTAACAATGAATTTAAAAGTAAAAAAGAAATTAGTAAAAGAAAAGAATCACTTATTGAATTAAGTAATATATCACATATTATATACTCTTTTGCATCGATTCCAAATAAAATAATACTTTGATATTTTTTCTTACTAGTCTTTAATATTCTAGCTTTAACTAATCCTCCTAATAGTGTTAAAAAAATAAACACCACAACAAAGTAATTAGCCTGATAATTCTTACAAAGAATCTTCACTAATAAACAAATAATATATAAATAAAATCCCTTGATAATAACTTTACCCAACATATCTAGAACTATTTGAAGTAAAAGTAATACTTTTTTTATGTTAGAAGAAATATTATTTTTCTTTATTAAACCCACTTTTCTTAAACGATATAATAGTAAATTTACCACAGAATAAGACTCTATCTTCATAGTTATAAAAAAATTAGTTAACATTTTCACACTCTAATGACTGAATAATTTTTTTCTTATATTCATTATCATTTAAATCCTTCTTTTCTATCAAATTAAATTTACCATCTTTAAGTATTATTATTTCATCACACAGTTCTATAGCTATTTCTAATATATGAGTAGTTATCACTATTATCTTATTCTTTTTAATTCCTCTTAATAATTTTTTCATTTGTTCTTGTACTAAAATATCAAGTGAAGTAAAAGGCTCATCCAATAATAAGACTTTTTTATCACTAATTATATTTACTAGTGTTTGCATTTTACTTTTCATTCCAGTTGAGTATTCTTTCATAATTTTATCTTGATCCTCTAAAGAAATATTAACCATTTCAAAGTATTCAGAAACACTTTTCATATTTTTTATCTTTTTTTTATTTATCTCTAAATAAAATTCTAAAAATTCTCTTCCTGTCAAAAATAATGGTACATTAGGAGTAGTTGGTACTAATGAAACATCACTTTCTAATATCTTATTTTTATCTAATAAAACCTCTCCACCATCACTTTTTATATTTTGATCTAATATATTAAAAAAAGTAGTTTTGCCTGCTCCATTTTTACCTATAATTCCATAAATCTTATTATCTTTAAATGTAAAATTTATATTATCCAAGATAATTCTATTATTATATTTTTTGGTTAAGTCTTTTATCTCCAACATAAAAATTATCACTCCACAGGATCAATTATATCACATATTTTAAAATGATGTGTTATACTTATAGAAGTTGGTGGTATTGTGAAAAGTAAATCAAAATTAATTTTAAATATATTAACTATCATAGGAATTGTAGCTGTAATCTTTTTTATTTATTTTGCAGTTAAAGAAAAGTGGTTTTTAGATAATGAAATTTTACTAACAAAAATTAAATCTTTCGGACTACTAGCCCCTCTTTGTTTTATTCTTATTCAAATAGTTCAAGTCGTCTTACCAGTTATACCAGGAGGAGCCAGTTGTCTAGTTGGTGTAATGGCATTCGGTGCTGTTGGAGGTTTTATTTATAATTATGTTGGTCTTGTTCTAGGATCAATCTGTAGTTTTCTTCTTTCAAGAAAATTTGGAATGAGTATCATTAATAAATTATTTAAAGAAAAGGATATAAAAAAGGCCCTTGATAAAATAAATAATAGCAAATATGATTTAATTTTCTTTTTAATAATACTTCTTCCTGGATTACCAGATGACCTATTTTGTTATATTTCAGGAATTACTAAAATGAGTTTAAAAAAGTTTACCCTAATTATTCTAATAGGTAAACCATTAACACTTCTTGTATATAGTATATGTTTTCAGTTTTTTCCCATTATATTTGGAAAATTTCTATAAAAAAATATTAAGTTTAGTCTTAATATTTTTTATTTATTAAAAGAATTTAACTTGTCTATTTTTTCTTTTAAAGTATCTATAAACTGATTAATTTCATTCTTCGTTGTGAGATATGAAATACTTATTCTTATACTATGTGTTGCATATAATTCATTCTTCGTAAGTTCTAAAACAGAAGTACTTAAATCTCCCGCTTTATGACACGCTGTTTGAGTGGAAATATAAATATCATCTTCTTCTAAAGCATGAAGAATAGTTTCTGGTTTAACATTTAAAATGCTTATATTAACAATATGAGGAAGAGAATAACTTGTACTATTTAGAATAATACCATCTATAAGCTGAAGTTTTTGCTTCAAATAATTACTCAACTCTAAAACATGTGCATACTTTTCTTCAAAATCTTCATATGCAAGTCTCAAAGCTTTTGACATAGAAACAATTAAAGCTGTCGCTGGAGTACCACTACGATAAATTGTAGTAGACTTTCCTCCATATATTATAGGTTCAATTTCCAAATTCTTATTTTTTAATAAAGCGCCTACTCCTTTCATCCCATAAAACTTCTGACTAGACATGGAAGCCATATCAACATTCCATAAATTAAGTTTTACCTTCCCAATAGCTTGTGTTATATCAGAATGAAAAATTACTTTTGGATACTTTTTTAATAAATTTCCAATACCATCTAAATCTTGCATTAAACCTATTTCGCTATTAACAGCGCATATTGAAACTAATATTGTATCATCACATATTAAACTTTTTAAATCATCTAGCTTAACCCTTCCATCTCTATCTATTTCGACATAGCTTACTCTAAAGCCTTCTTTTTCTAACTCATTAAAACATTCACTAACAGAAGAGTGTTCCAATCTTGTCGTAATAATATGCTTTCCCCTATTTTTATACTTTCTACAAACTCCAAAGATTGCTAAATTATTAGCCTCACTTGCCCCACTAGTGTAAATTATCTCTTTTTCTTCTATATCCAATATCTTCTTTATTTGTCTAGTGGCATCATTTATAAGCTTATTACTTTCTAATCCTAACTTATGTAAAGAATTAGGATTACCAATATAGTTTTTTGTCACCTTAACATAAGTATCTAAAACAGAATCATTAACTGGCGTGGTTGCACTATAATCTAAATATATCAAGATAATCACCTCTAAAATTCAATATCATTATAACAAAAAACAAAAGAAAAAACTATTTCAAAATAAAATAGTATTATCTAAGACCCTTTTTTAATATTAGCATTTTGTTTTCTATACGTCTAAACTCTTGTGCACATTCACGAAGTTCATCACGTTCTCTTTTGGTAACACTTCCATTACTCTTATATTGTAGTTCATGTTCTAGTGCTGCCCAAGCATCCATCGCCAATGTTCTAACCTGAATTTCTGCATCTATAAACTCAATATCATCTTTAAATGAAACCGGAACTTTTACTATAATATGATAACTTGAATACCCTGATTCCTTAGGATTTTCGATATAGTCTTTTTCATGACACACTTGTAATAAATCACTAGACTTAATTAAATCAACCATCTCATATACATCATCTTCAAATGGACAAACAAGTCTAACTCCAACCATATCATGAATATGTTCCTCTAAGTTTTCAAGAGTTATATCATAGTTTCTTTTCTCTAATTTGCCTAATGCACTGTCAATACTCTTTATACGAGCATTTACATGTTCAACACTCTTGGTATGATTTGACATATCATAATCCTTAATTAATATTTCCAAATGGGTCTTTAAAACCTGTAATGCTGCTTCATATTTAAATTGTAGCTTCTTGAGGTCCTCCTGTGAAAAATTATTTGTGCTTTTATTCAAAATATTCACCCTTTCAATTGTATTATATGTATTTTAAAATTATTACTACTTATCATATATCCCTCATCAGAGGAACTACATTATACCACATATCAATAAAAATTGCAAATTCTTTTTTTTATAGCAACAAAAAATGAGTTATTTTAACTCATCTATATATTTTTTTAATTGTTTTGAATCAGGTCCAAGTATTATTTTTAACTGGTTATCAATCTCAACTATACCCCTAGCCCCTAGCTTTTGAATTCCTTCTTTATTAGCCTTAGTTACGTCTTTTAACTCAACCTTAAATCTTGACATATCTGTCTCAGTTGAAATTATATTATCTTTTCCTCCTAAATACTCCACAAGCTTATTTAAATCAATACTGACATCCTTCTTACTAGCTTTTAATACGGCTAATAAAATAATTAAAAGTACAATTCCTATAATTATATATTCCATCAATTTATCACACACTAATATTTATTAGTTCCTTTCTATTAACAACATCTATTATATATTACTTTCATAAAGTTGTAAATATTTCATTTTTATATCATATATTTTAATAGGTTAATACCTACACAAATTTATTTATAATTCATATTGTATATTAGAAAAGAATAAAGAGGTGGAAATATGGTAAATAATGATAGTTGTTGTTTTGCTAAAATTTTAAAAGTAATTGAAATTTTACAAAATAGCTCAACTAATCCTGCTTGTTGTGAGAAAGGCTGCGACAAACCATTTCTAGGACCTAATCAAAATTTCATATGTTACAACACTAGACCTGTACAGTTCTATACAAGAGCTGGAACTTTATTTAGTGCTTCTTATACCCAAAATGAAGAAGTTTTAAATAGCAATGTATTTCGTGTAGAAAAGGTAGACGATTGTTGTTGTAAATGTAGGATATTACAAAGAGGTGCTAATCAAGATGAATTTGTTGCGACTAACAGTTTCATTACAATTAATTTAAAATGTATGTGTGTATTAAAGTGTCTTAACGATGTTGCACTAGAAAACATATAGAAAGGAGAATAATTATGTGTGAAAAAAGTAATAACACAAATGAATGTTCTTGCCTACATGATTTATTGAAAGAAATAATTAGATTACAAAAACAAGATAACTCTTGTTGTAATGAAGATGGTTGTGATAAACCTTATTTAGGACCAACACCTAGTTTAGTTTGTTACAATACAAGACCACTTAATTTTTATAACTGTCAAACTGGTGCTTTATGGTCAATAGAATATACTTATAATGGTAACACTTCAACATCAACAGTATTTAGATGTGAAAATTTAGATGATTGTTGTTGTACATGTAGAATATTAATTGATAATGGTAATAATGACTATACAGCGACCAACCAATTCTTTACAATCAATTTAAATTGTGTTAGCGCAATTAAATGTCAACCTGATGCTTACGTTGAAATATGCTAAATAAAAAGCGATCACCAATGTGATCGTTTTTATTTTCTTTGAATACTAACTATATCACTAATTTTAATTATATCCTCAGTTAAAGTATATAGTCTATCAGTACTTTTTCTAATAATAGCCGTATCATATGTTTTATCTTTCGTTTTAATAATTAAAGGTTTATTAAAAATAAAACCATCTTCTTTAAATAAATCATCAATAAACTTTTCTATATCACTATTAACAGACATATCATATTTAAAATTACTAGTATTTCCAGCATAAACATAATCTTTATTATTAGAAAAATTTTTTTCTATTTTGCTCCGATAAATTTTAGGTAACTCAGACATTTTTTCACCTCAATAAATTTTATGTAATAAATGGTTAAAATTTACAATATTTTAGCATAATAAATATAGGAGATGATTTAATGATTAAAAAACTAAAAATTGATTTAAATATTATTATACCAATTATTTTCTTTTTCATTATCAGTCTTATAAGTATTAAAAGTGCCCTTACCTATACCTCTCCTGATTTAGGAAATCTTGTTTTCAAACAATGTATTTGGTATTTTCTAGGTACGATATTAATAATATTTATTTTTATGTTCATGTTTTTTGTTTAACTTTACAGCCGATATAAGATACTATAACAAGGAAAGATCATCTTGTATTGAAATATTTAGATGTGTTTTTGATAAATATTTATTTATAATACTTTTGCATTATATAATTGTACTCAGTTCTCCAAGAACTACGGCAAGATTTTTTTAATTAAAACAAAAAGGCCTATGATATAAATGTGTTTTTAAAAATTCCGATATCAAGTTTTCACTTGGTATATAATTTATTTAGTTAACAATAAAGCAATACATGAAAAGATGCAAAAACAGAATTGTAATCTTCCAATAGGAAGAAAGAACTCGTTGTCTCGAGTTTCGAAAGTAACTTGTGGGTTACTTTTTTGTTTGACTACCTGTGCTTTTGCGGTGGATGGTAAAGTCAATATGGGGAGCAATGGCGTAGATGACAAAAAAGTAGTTCCCTTGGTCGGCACAACCAAAACCAAATTGGACGGTGTAAATCAAGAAGGTTTCAAAGTAAAAGGACAGGTTTAGATAATGTCGGTCCGTTACCAGGAGTGAATGTCATGTCAAAGGAACCATGACAGGAGTAATAACCGACATGGACGGCAATTTTGAAATCGTAGCCCCTTATTCGAAAGCGACTTTAGTCTTTTCGTATGTGGGATATCAACCCAAAGAAGTTTCACTGAAAGGAGAACGAATTGTAAATGTCAAAATGGTTGAAGATGCCAAGGCATTGGAAGAAGTCGTTGTTGTAGGATATACAACACAACGGAAAGCAACTATCACTGGATCTGTAGCAACGATTACCACAAAAGATTTGAAACAAAGTCCGACAGCTAATTTAACAAATGCCTTGGCCGGACGTATGCCGGGCTGATGGCAAATCAATTCAGTGGAGGCGAGCCGGGTGTCGATGGAGCAGACTTGCGC
>ERZ859980.201-NODE-201-length-43580-cov-10.507685_pt1 | contig 43580 bp, 45 predicted proteins | sample MGYA00509984_ERZ859980 | MGnify/ENA primary metagenome ERZ859980 (study PRJEB30046, sample SAMN00715173) | human gut metagenome | study: EMG produced TPA metagenomics assembly of the A metagenome-wide association study of gut microbiota in type 2... | reverse complement strand
AAACATTTCAAATAGCAATACCAGATGAATATAAGGAAAAGTAAAATTTCAGTTTTGTGTTGAATCTCTAAGCAAAATAGCTTATAATTTGACATGCTACATATAGTTATTATCCACAGTTATCGAGTAGGTGTTATCAATGCCGATAACAAAATGATAACATTAGCTCGTATAGGCAGGATAATATGGATATATCAAATAATCAAAAGAACGAGAAACATTACAGAGAATAATTCCTAAACAAAAAGCGTTAGTCTTTGTAGAGTTTGAATAATGTACATGAGCCAAGAAATGTAGAATTTACGGCATTTCTTGGCTCGTTTTTTGCCCAGTGACAATCAAATGACAATAATATTGAAAAACTAGATTTTGGAGATGGTTTACAAGAATTAGTCCAATCTTTTTTATTCCTATAGCTTGTCTTTATCATTGAGAAAATAATCCTTAAAGGGATTTGGAATCTTTTATAGATCTTCTTCAGCAAAGAATTCGAAATTTACATTTTCTAAAACTGAATTTTTGTAATTATTAAAGTAGTTGAGACAAGCACTTTTAACTTTCTCTATTTTTTCTTTTGGTGCGACAATTACTATCACAGACTCGCAGTTGTGGCTTGTGATAGATTTATAGTTATCACACATAGATTTAACATTACTTATCAAATGTTCAAGTCTATTATTTGTAATGGTATTAACGGTCCAATATTTGATTTCAAAAATTAAGTCATTCTTAGTACGCTTTGAGAGAGCAATAATATCGTATTCGAATCTGCCTATACGTAAGTTCTGTTTGAGAAGATATCTGTGAGAAAACTTATTGGAAAAATAGTTATAACATTTATCCTCTATTTGCATGTATTTTACAACTTTATCAGATGAAACATTTGTTGAAGCATTTTGCTCGGCAGATATTTCATTAGCTGCTTTCTCAACAGATTCTGAAGAACTTAATTGTGTAGCATTAATCTTTTTAGTAATTGTATCGGATTTTATTTGTTCGTCAAGTTCTTTTTGAATACTATACCATTTACAACATCCAATAATTATTAAGGTTAGACCTGTTACGATAAGCACAAAAGAAGCTACAGGCATAATTGTAGTTGTAAAATCAAGTAAATTCTCATTATTTTGTATTCTTTTAATTGAAATTTGGGACAGATTATCGTAATCACTTTGGCTTATGAGTTTACAGTCCATATTAAGTACATAAAGGAATGCCAAAACAGGTAATGTAATCAGTAGCATGCCTAGTGAAACGAGAAATTTGTAAAAACTATCATATTGCAATTTATCCATGATTATGTCCTTTCGGTTATTCCTTCTTCGGTTTCCTCTTTCTCTTCACATAAGAGAAATCTGGGAACAAGTCTTTTAACAACTCAGCAGTTTCTCCAGCCTTTTCATTCTCATTCATATTCTGAACCAGTAGTTGGTCGTCATCGTCAAGATTTAACGAAACAGTATATTCCTTATCCGAATCTATCGGGTTCATCGGAAATTTTATCTCTTTGAGATAATATTCCGTTTCGGTTATTTCGCCATCCTCCAGTTTATCTCGCAGGAGTGCCCAATATTCAATCATCTTCTTGAAGTTATCAAGGTCTTCCTGCGGGCGAGGACCGGCACTTGGAAGCCGTTTTTCAAATTTGAAGTATACTTCTCCGTCTTTGATTGTAGGGCGTAGTCCGTATGCCCATTCGATATCAAACAGCACATGGAGTGCACTGAAGATATTGGCAACATCCGGATCTGATAATGCATAGAAACTGACACCTAGATTGTTGGCGATATTGAGTAAAGTTGCTTCGTCTGGATATCGGTTTCCGAGCTCGTAATTTCGAATTGTGGATTCGTTTAGTCCGCACTTATCTGCCAATTCCCTTTGTGTCAGTTCCGCTGCAATTCTAAAATTCCTAATCAAAAAGCCTATCCGGCTGGTGAATTTTTCGCCCATTTTAATTGCTCCTTATAAGTGTAATGCGTGTTGTAGCATGCACGAAGACACGAGGTACAAATCGTGCATTTACATAGATTATAACATCAACAGTACAAAAGTGAAATGTTTTTTGCTAAAAAGTATTGACAGTACAAAAATGAACTGTTAATATAAAACACATCAAAACCGTTCAGAAATGAACTGAATAATAAAACGAAAGAGAGGAGGCTTTTGTTTATGGAGAACAAACGATTTTTAACAGCACAGGATGTCATGGAAATGCTAGACGTATCACTATCCTATGCATATAAGCTGATACGGCGGCTGAATGCGGAACTTGAGTCAGAAGGATTTGTGACAATAAAAGGGCGTGTAAGCACGCAGTATTTTATGGAACGAATCTACGGATTGTCCACAGATAAGGAGGTTGGATAGATGGCGGTTATCAAAAACAAAAAGACCGGAATGTGGGAGGTGAGGACCTATTATAAGGATTTGACCGGAGAAAGGAAGCAGAAGACAAAGAGGGGCTTTGCTAAGAAAAGCGAAGCCCTCGAATGGGAACGGAACTTCAAGCTGAAAGAGAATTAGAGTATCAGTATGAGCTTTCAAAGCTTTGTGGATATTTATTTAACGGATTTAGAGCCGAGAATAAAACGCAATACGTTTCTGACAAAGAAGCACATTATTGAGACTAAGATTCTGCCATATTTCGGGAAAAGGAAGCTGGATGATATTCGTACTTCGGATGTCATCCAGTGGCAAAATGAGATTATGAAACTGAAAAAGGATAATGGGGAGACGTTCTCCCCAACTTATCTGAAACGATTCACAATCAGCTAAGTGCCATATTAAACCATGCAGTCAATATGTATGGACTAAAGGATAATGTGGCACGAAAAGCCGGAACTATGGGGAAGGAAGAAAATAAGGAAATGGAGTTCTGGACACAGGAGGAATTTCAGAAATTTTTGGAGTGTGTGGCAGATAAGCCGATTTCGTATTATGCATTTGAAATGCTTTACTGGACGGGAATACGAGAGGGAGAATTGCTTGCCCTGACACCGGCGGATTTCAATTTTGAAAAGAAAACTCTTCGGATAAATAAGTCATATCAGAGGCTGGAGGGCGAAGATGTGATTACGGATCCGAAAACACCAAAGAGTAACAGGACAATCGTTATGCCGGATTTCCTTGCTATAGAGATGGAGGATTTTATAAAAAGCATATACGGAATCAAGATGGATGACAGAATTTTTACCATTTCAAAAAGCTATCTTCATCACGAAATGGATAGGGGAGCAAAGCTTGCAGGAGTGAAAAGAATCCGAATCCATGGATTACGACATCCCCACATTTCTCTGTTAATCAATTTAGGATTTTCTGCATTGGCAATAGGGGAAAGAGTCGGACATGAGGCGGTAGATATCACTTATCATTATGCACATTTATTTCCAACGGTGCAGACGGATATGGCAGCACAACTGGAAACGGAAAGGGAGGCGTTAGTCAATGTCAGAAAAGAATAGAGACGATAAAAACAGATGGCGGAATGTTACAATAGCATTCCGCATGTCACCAGAGGAAAACGAGGAGTTGAATAACAGAGTGAAGCTCAGCGGATTTCGTACAAAGCAGGATTATATTATCCAGAGTGTTCTACATCAAAAGGTGGTTGCCACAGGCAATCCGTTGATGTTGGTACAATTCCGGCAGAACCTGCAAAGGATTGAACGTGAGCTTGAGAGGATAGAAAAGGCATCGGATATGGATGGGGAGTTGCTTACTCCTATCCGTTCCATGCTGGAAATATTGGAAGGCTTCAAGGAACAACCGAAAACATTGGCAGATATGAAGCAACTTACAGTACCAAATGGGGAATAACAGATATTTTGTATAAAGGAAGTGGCTGCTATGAGCGAAGAAACATTATTTGAAAAATTAGGTGTGAAATACATAGAAAAAGACGGCATTTTTTATCCGTTGATTACATTAGGTGGAGAGGAAAACAGTACAGATGTTGGAAAATATGGTCGTATGTGGATGGATTACATACAGAAGGAATATCCGCAGCGATACAGAAGTCTGGTACGATTTGGCGAATTACATGATAAGGCGACCAAGGTAAATGAAGTAGCTTATGAATTGCTGGAGGATATTGAAAATGAGTGGTTGCGTAAACACAAACCCAAGCAGTCGAATTCTTTTGTGGAAATGTATCAGCTACGGACTCAGGCGAGAATGATAGCAGAGGAAGTAGTTCTGCATGATGTGGTGAATTGTTTTCATTAGGGGATAAGTGGAGTTCTGTATCGGAGCTGTGGCTGGTAAATAATATGTCGCGTATCCGCGACTTATAAGCTCCCGAATGGGAGCTTTATCCGGCGGGGAGAGCCGTATAGCCACTCCGGTGAGGAGCGCAAAACCCGCTTGCGGGTCTGCATTTTTGATGGCGAAGCTGTCAAAAGTGCTTTTGCGTTACTTTTGACAAAAGTAACAAAACCTTCCCAAGGAAATCTGCTGTTTCGTGCCGTATCCGGCACTCATTACGGATAAGAAGGTGGTGCCTATATACATACCAAAAGAGGAGGATTTTGACAATGGAAAGAACAATCAGTTTCATGAATGGAGAAGGTTCCATCGGGCACAACACTAGAAGATTTATAGCTGACAATGTAGATGCCAGCCGTACCAAGAATAACATCACTCTTATCCACGAGGATATTAAGCAGGCTTATCATAAATTGTTTGACAAGGCACTTAAGGAATACAATGCAAAACAGAAACGCAAGGACAGGCAGATTAAAAGTTATTATGATAAGATTTCCCGAAGCAAGCAGGAAAAATTATTTTATGAGGTTATCGCTCAGATAGGCAATAGGGATGATACCGGAGTAGGTAGTTCTTCTGCAGAGGTTGCAACATGGGTGCTAAAGGATTATGTGAAAAAGTTTCAACTTCGCAATCCACAGCTTTATGTGATTGGTGCTTATATTCATTTGGATGAGGAAACACCACATTTGCATCTGAATTTTATCCCTTGGGTATCCGGTTGCAAGAGAGGATTGGAGACAAAGACAAGTCTTAAGGCGGCACTTGCTACCAGAGGATTTGTAAGTGAAGGCAAAGGGAATACTGAATGGAAGCAATGGGCAGAGGCGGAGAAAGATGATATTGCTCTTATCATGCGTCGATACGGAATTGACTGGAAGAAGAAAAACATGCATAATCTGCATTTATCCGTATTGGATTATAAGAAGCAGGAGCGGGTGAAGGAAGTGGCTGCACTTGAGGAGGAGATAGAGGGCGCACAGGTTGTTCTGGAATTAAAAGAGGAACGGATTGAGTCTCTGGAAAAAGAAATTGAAAGTAAGCGGGATCGTTTTAGAAAAGAACGGTCTGAGACTCAAAAGAAGCTTGACGATACCATAGCCGAAAATCAAAAATTACAGTCGGAAACAACGGATTTACGCTTGAAGAATTCGGAATTACGGCTGGAATATTATGAGAATGTTGATAAGCTCACAGATAAACAGAAGGAAGTTGAGATGGCGAAAAAAGAGGCAGACAAATGGATGATGATATCGGATACGGCAAAATTACAGACTGAACGGGCTGAATTTGAACTGGAAGAGGTGGAAAGGCTTAAGAAGGAACTGCTTGGTGCGATTGATGGAGATGATTATCTAAAGGAGCAGGTAATAGAGCTGAGATATCAGAATCAGATGTTGCGAGAGGAGAATCGAAGCCTAAAGGACAAGCTGGAAAAGGCATATGAGTTTATGAAACAGTTTGTAATTGGCGGGATTAATTTGCTCGAGAAGTTTATGGAGTGGATTGGGGAGAAAGTTAAGGATGTTGGGAGAGGAAGGTGAAAACAAGAGGAAAATTGAATTTTTTGTGTGGAAAACAGAAAGAAATTATGCTAAAATATTTCTGTATGTTTGCACACAAAACGGGATTTTATTATGAAAAAATTGAGACTATGATTGACAAAACAGAACATATGTTCTAAAATGAAAGAACATAAAGTCCTGGACATTTTGTGATGTAGATGATAGAATTAAGAAGAAGGAGGAAATGATAATGGCTTATGCAATAGATTTGTTTTGTGGTGCCGGTGGAATGAGCGAAGGGCTTATTCAAGCGGGATTTCATATTCTTTTCTCTAGTGACATTAATTCTGATGTTCAGCGAACATACATGAATAGACATGAACAATTGGGATTACATCAAGGTGTAAATACTTATTTCCATAGAGGAGATATAAGGGAACTGAATGGAGATATGATTAGAGAATCTATTCAGAATTTGGAGATATTTAGAGGACAGGATATTCCGGAGATAGATGCAATATTTGGAGGTCCGCCTTGCCAAGGATTTAGTAGGGCTGGGAGAAGAGATCCTAATGATCCAAGAAATATGTTGTTTAGAGAATATGTTAGAGTAATTAGTGAGGTGCGTCCAAAGTATGTTGTTTTAGAGAATGTAACTGGATTCACAGACACAAGATTTTACGGTTTTGTCGGGGCGACAGGACATCAATATGAGGATGGAGAATTAGTGCCAGATATACTCCGTAATGAACTTAATTTGATAGGATATCATACATTAGAACCGAGAATTTTAAATGCAGCTCATTATGGTGTACCGCAGAGGAGAAATCGAATAATTGTTATGGCATATAGGAATGATATGGTGGCACCTACATATCCAGAAGCAACGCATACTGATGAAACGGCTTTAACTATTACAGATGCCATAAGCGATTTAATTCGGGATACCAATGTGCGTAATCAGGTACATATAGGTGATAACGAATTTCAAATAAGGTCAAGAGAAGGACGTACACCAGACATTAATGGAAATACAATTAATAGTAATGGAATTATACACAATAATGAAGTATCTACACATCAACAAATCATTTCCGAACGATTTGCACTATTTAGAGAAGGAGAAGATGGAGCTGCATTAAAAAATCGTGTTATGTCTGAAGGAATAGATATTGCAAATTCTCCTGCATTGATAGCAAATTGTGTAGAAAAGATGGGGATTGATGCTGAAGCAGTAGTTGAATTATTTAGAGAAGGAAATGTTAGTAAAGAAAATACAGATATTTTACTGACCAAGAAAAATATCCGTACTAGGTTAGATAGAACTAGACCATCAGCTACAGTTATGACCATTGCGGATGACTATATTTCGCCATTTGAACCTAGAACATTTACAGTTAGAGAGTTGGCGCGTATGCAATCGTTTGATGATAGTTTTGAGTTTTTGGGAAAAAGAACAACCGGCGGATTGCGAAGACGTGTAGAAGTTCCTCAGTATTCACAAGTTGGTAATGCAGTACCACCACTATTAGCTAAGGCGGTAGCTACTGAAATAATGAGAGTTCTATAATGTATACATTTATAAGGCAATCCGGATTATTCGGGTTGCCTTGTGCTGTTTTGAAAGAAAGAAGAGTGAACAATATGTTGAAAATGTCAGATACGCCTATTAGAGGTTTTTTACCATTTTTTGCTAACGTAGGATTACAAGTGGCCTTTTTGGTACCAACACCAACAGGATACCAAAAATCTATTATGGATGCGACGATACCATTAAGAGAAATGTTAAGAGAAACAGGTATTCATAACTATGTTGAACAAAAGCAGGGACCTGAATTTAAAGAGTTGGTAAAAACCTATTTTTTAACACCAGACAGGATGATAGAAACAGAAGCTTCTTTATATAGACCTATAACGAAGCAGGGGGATCCTAGGATATGGTTTTATAACTTAAAGCAGTATTGTGTGCCATGTAATCTGTTGGCGGTATTGGCTAATAAAGGAAATTTATATGTGCTGAATTTGTCCAATGAAGAAATTGTGAAATCAATGAATTCTGGTTTTATTAGTGAAGTTATTCAGCAGTTTGTTGATGATGATAATGCTATTGCAAAAGAGTTGTTAGCGAAGATTCAGGAAATACATAATCGTGGATTTTTGCCAAGTATTACAGTGGGAGACCCAGGTGTGGGAGATACTCTTGAAAATGCTTTGGGGATATCACGAAATCCTTCGAAATTACCAGATTACAAGGGAATAGAATTAAAGGCAAGTAGGACAGTAACATATAACAAGCCAAAGACAAACAACAGAGTGAACTTGTTTACGCAAGTACCGGATTGGGCTAATAGTAGAGGGATGGATCGAGTAAAACTACTTGATACATATGGTTATTGGGCAGAGCAAAAAGATGGTTCTCAAAGATTTGATCTGAATTGTACTTTGCGTGCTAATGTACCGAATCCTCAGGGGTTATATTTAGAAGTGGATGTAGATAATAATTTATTGATAAATTATTATACCAAAGATGATGTAGTAAGACGTTATGTGGCACAATGGAGTTTCCTATTATTGAAGCAGAGATTATTGGAAAAGCATAAGGAAACATTTTGGGTAAAAACTACTAGCAAGATAGAAAACGGACAGGAATATTTTAGATATGACAAGATTGTTCACACCAAAAATCCAAATGCAAGTTTGTTTCCGCAGTTAATAGACGAAGGAATAATAACTGTAGATTATATAATGCATAGGAAGGAAAATGGAACAGTGAGAGATCACGGTTTTCCGTTTAAAATATTTCCGAAAGATTTAGATTTGTTGTTTCCGGAGCCTAAGACATATGAGTTGACATAATGGTAAGGAGAAGAGTATGGGATATGCAAAAGAAATTAAATATCAATTGTGTAAGAGAATAGTAGATGAACAAATTTCTGTAGAAGAGGCTTCATTAGAATGTGGAGCTTCTATAGCGACAATTAAAAAATGGGTACATTTATATAAGGAAAATCCGGATATAGCATTTAAAAAGAAGGATATATCAGGTGGAGTGGAAAAAGAATTGCAGGGTACACAGGGACTGATTAATGTTGTTCGTGAGCAATTTTTAATGAGCGAAAAGCAAATGTCGGAAGAAGCATATAAGAGATATGTTGCAAAGGTAGGACATGAGTTGGGAGCTTCTGATATAGAAAATAATGCAGACACAATTTTGAAAGAACTATTATTTATCGAACTTGATTATTATAAAGAATGCACTGGTAAACTGTTAACGAATGCATTGCCTTACTATAGAAAGAATATATATGGAACCTTGGATGATTGTTATCCCAATGCCAGAAAGTTAATTGATGATCTGGATGAGATATTTTATGAAGTTAAAGACGGAAAATTAACGGAAGAAGTTTTTATTGAAAAAGTTTCTTCAAAAATGAATCCTATTACACACTTAATTTCATTTTCTATTTACCAAAGTTCAAAATCAAGGGCAGGAGCGGCTTTTGAAAATCACTTGAAAAAGCTTCTTGATGTATGCAAAATACGAAACAAATCCCAGCAACAAGAAAGGGAAGGTAAAACAATTATTGATTTTGTTATTCCATCCATAGAAGAAGCACAAAAAAATCCAGCTCATTCAGCAAGCATAGAATGCCAGACTACACTGAAAGACAGGTTTAGGTTGTCGTCAGGGAAAACTATAACAACTGATATGAATTGTTTTCTAGCAACTCCTACGGGTGTAGGAATTTTTACAAAAAAAGATAATAAAGACATAACTGTCCAGAAGGTTTCAGAAATCGTATATGAAGATAAAATGACATTGGTGGTGTTTCCTGAGGTGCAAGAAAGAATTAAAAATTTGTTATGTAAGAATGTTGAATTGATAGATAAAGGTATGGATATTGGAAAAGGTTATTTAGGTAAAAAGGATATTTGTGAAGTTTTATTAAATCAGATGGATACCAAGATAATTACATTCACACAGTTATTTAAAAGAGAGTTACCAGTAATTAATAAGTATTGGGAAATATCTTAGGAATAATGTTGAGATTAATATAAGGAGAAAATATATGGCAAATAAAGTAACTATTTCGCCAAAAAATCAGAGATTACTACATTCTAAAAGCGGAAATAGATGTGCAATATGTAAAATACTTTTAACAGATCCGACGAATGAAAATGCAGCTTGTATAGGTGAAAATGCGCATATATATGGGGAAAAACCTGATGCAGCCAGATATGATGCGAGTAAGGATGAACAATTTGTTAATAGTGAAAAAAATTTAATCTTTTTATGTTGTAATTGCCACAAAAAGATAGATACAGATGTTGATTCATATAGTGTAGAATATTTGTTTGAACTTAAGTACAAACATGAAATGTGGGTTAAACAAATGTTAGAGGAACAAACATTGAATTATACTTTTGCAGAATTAGAAGTTTTGGCAAAATACATATTGGAAGTAAAGGGAGATTCGTATGTTCCTACTTCTTTTGAATTAATAAAGATAGGGGATAAGATTAAGAAGAATTCATTAGAAGATGTGCAAGCCTATATTACAATGGGATTAACTAGTAATAGAGTTATAGTTGACTTTATTAATAAGTATCCAAGCCCATCTTTTGCGTCTACGCTAAATTCAATTATGTCTAATGAGTATAAGAAATTAAAGAATGAGGGATTGGATAGTATTTCTATTTTTCATGAATTATGGAGCCTTACTAGTGGGAATCGGAATGAATTTGTATATAAGGCTGCTGGATTGGGAATTCTTTCATATTTTTTTGAAGAATGTGAGGTGTTTGAAAAATGATCCTTCCGGATAAGAATATAAAATTAGAGTATTCTCTTTTGAATTGTGGAGCATTAATACTTGAATCATTACAGATTCCCTTAACAATATCTGCAATATGGGAGAAAGTAAAGGAACAAAAAGCATTTGTTGGATATGAAAAATTTATAATTACAATAGATTTTCTATACACGATAAATTGTATAGAAAGCGAAAATGGATTAATAAGGAGATGTAACACATGATTTTAGCAATTAAGAGCAATCATCCGAGTTTTAAAACGGTAGAATTTAACAAAGGATATAATATTATAGTAGCTGATCGAATGAATGGTGTTGCGAATGATAAGCTAAAATCTAGAAATGGGGCAGGAAAAACAACTTTAATCGAAATAATTCACTTTTGCTTAGGAGCTAGAGTAGGAAAAGGGAGCATATTTAAAAATGAAAATCTAAAAGGTTGGTCTTTTACAATTGATATCGAGATTGAAAAAGAAAAGTATTCCTTTGAAAGATTTGTTGACAGTCCATCAAAAATATATATTGTTGGAGGTGTTGTAGACAAAATAGGAGGAGGATATAAATACGATAAGAAACAACATAATTATTATTTTTCTGTTTCAAATTTTAATAAGTATATGTTGGAAAAAGTTTATGGTCTGACAGCGAAAGAAGGAAACTTATATTATCCATCTTTTAGAGAACTTATTTCTTATTCAATAAGAAGAGGAGTTGATGGTTTTTCTAACCCATTTGATTTTTTTGGGAAGCAAAAAACATATAGTCGTCAGATTTGCAATGCGTATTTTTTAAATCTGAATTTAGACTATGCGGCTGAGTTCCAAAGAATTAAGGATAAGAAAAAAGGAATAGATAATTATAAGAGTGCAGCAAAAACTGGCGTTTTGGGTGAAATAAATTTAAATATTGGCGAATTGAGCACAGAAGTTTTTTCTAGGCAAAAAGAAACGGACGAATTGAAAAAGCAACTGGATAGTTTTAAAGTTCTTCCCCAATATCAGGAGATATCTGCTGAAGTGAATTTATATACAAATCAAATACATGAGTTGACAAACGAACTTATTACACAAGAAAGATTAATAAATAGATATGAAACAAGCATAGAAACAGAAGAGGTAGATTTGTCTACAGAGGACATAAAAAAAGTATATGAAGAAGCCGGAGTTTTATTTGGTGATAGAATTAATAAAACATTAGAAGAAGTTATGGGATTTCACAAGGAAATTCTTATAAACAGAAAGAATTATTTGAGTGAAGAATTATCGAGATTAAAAAGGTTAGTATGCGAAACAAAGAATAGGATCCAAACAGTTGATGGCAAACGAGCGGAAATAATGAAAATCTTGGAAACACATGGAGCATTAGAAGAGTATGTATTATTACAAGATAGATACACTACTGCAAAGACCATGCTTGAGGATGCAAAAAAAAGACTGGAATCAATACAATATATTGAAGATAGCAAAAGTCATTTGAAGATTGAGAACCAAGAATTATTAATAAAGTCAAGACAAGATTATAACGAGAGAGTTTCATTAAGAGAAAAGGCCATATCGTTATTTAAAAGCAATACGGAATTTTTATATCCTCATGCAGGCACATTAACAGTTGATTTAAATGAAACGGGCTATGATTTCAATGTGGAGATTAAAAATTCTAGAAGTCAAGGTGTAGGATACATGAAGGTATTTTGCTATGATATGGTAATTGCAGAGTTGGGAACGGAAAAAAAGAATTTTCCAAATTTTCTTATTCATGATAGTACCATATTTGATGGTGTTGATGAACGGCAAGTTTCTCGTGCATTAATGCTTGCTAAAATAAAATGTGAGGAACTTGGATTACAGTACATCAGCCTTATAAATTCGGATATGATTCCGTATGGTGAATTTGATGAAGATTTTTCAAAGGAGTTTGATGAGTCTATTATACTCAAAATTTCTGATGAACAAGAAACGGGCGGTTTGTTAGGAATTAGATTTTAGACAAATATGTGACAACAAAATGACAATACAATCTCTTGAAAATCTACGCAACACGTAGAAACCAGACAAAACTTCCTGGTTTCTGCCATCAAAACCAACGAAAAACACCTCATAATAACTTGGTAAAGAAGAGTTTGAGTAACGGACTAAAATGCCGAAAGCCTGTATTTATGCGGGCTTCCGGCATTTGCTTTATCAAATGGCTCTAGTTTGGCTCTATTTGTGGGCGGGATAAGGGGTGCGAAAGCACTGATGGAGAAATAAAGGCATAATGGTAAGGAAAAAGTGATATATGCATCTTGGAAGCACAGCAATACTGAAAATTATAAGTTCAGCTGGAACAAAAAGTATGTTATGTACTGGAGAATTCCAGGGATCTGTGGGTAGTAATTGCGGGGGAAAAGGGAAAAGCGTATAATGCAAGAAAATAATGTTTTTACAGTGTAAAATAGAGGAGAGAACTATCATGCAGAAAATACTGATTGTAGAAGATGATACAAATATCAATAATCTGCTTGAGGAAGCATTATCCAAAGCAGGCTATTCCTGTGAGCAGGCGTTTTCCGGAACTGAGGCAAAGCTGCTTTTGAATATGCAGGAGCATAGCTATGCACTGGTGTTGCTGGATTTGATGTTGCCGGGAATTACAGGAGAAGCAGTTCTGGAGGAAATACGGAAAAAGGGAAATCTTCCGGTTATTGTTTTGACTGCGAAAGATAGCTTGGATGAAAAGGTAAAGGTTTTAACTAGTGGGGCTGATGATTATATAACGAAACCTTTTGAAATCAGAGAGGTACTGGCAAGAATTCAGGTACAGCTTCGTCATACAGAAGAAAAGGAAATAAAAGAATCTAACCTTTCGTTCAGAGAGATGGTATTGAACAAAGCTACTTTTCAGGTCAGCATTGGTGGAAAAATACTTCCTAAGATAACAAGACAGGAGTTTGCGATTTTAGAATTACTGCTCAGAAATCCGAAGCAGGTTTTCAGTAAAGAGGACATTTTTGAATATGCGTGGGACGAACCATATATGGGTGAAACAAAAACTCTGGATGTACATATAAGCAATATTCGTAAAAAGATAAAAACAGTTACAACTGAGGAATATATTGAAACAGTCTGGGGAATCGGTTATCGTCTTCATCTATAATCTTTACTCTTTTTTTACTATTTATTTGCGTTTGATTAGGATTATTCCTTTATGATAAATGCAGATAAGAAAAAGGAGATGAAAAACTTGAGCGAAATGTTATTGGAAACAAGAAATTTGACTAAGCAATATGGACACCATAAAGCTGTGGACAGTGTCAATATGCATATTAAAAAAGGTGCTATTTATGGTTTTATCGGTCGGAATGGAGCTGGGAAGACAACTTGTCTGAAGATGATCAGTGGACTTTCCAAGCCAACTTGTGGAGAAATCGAGATGTTCGGATACAAGGGAAAGGATTTGCAAAAAGTTCGATCACGGATAGGATGTCTGATTGAGGCACCGGGACTTTATGGAAATATGACTGCATATGAAAATCTGAATATCAAATGCAAGCTGTTTGGAATAAAGAAAAAAAGTTATATTGAAGAAATATTGAGAATTATCGGTCTGGAGGATGTGGGAAAGAAAAAAACAAAACATTTTTCACTTGGAATGAAACAGCGTTTGGGAATTGGTCTTGCTTTGGTTGGAGAACCAGATTTATTAGTTCTTGATGAGCCAATCAATGGATTGGATCCACAGGGTATTGCAGAGATCCGGGATACGATTCAGAGACTTCAGAAAGAGAAAAATATGACAATATGCATTTCCAGTCATATTCTTGAGGAATTATCGAAGATTGCTACTGATTATGGAATTATTCATAATGGAAGTTTATTACAGGAAATTACAAGAGAAGAATTAATAAGAAGATGCAGTGAACGGATAGAGTTGACATTGGATCATCCGAAACAGGCGATTCCGGTGATGGATTCTATGGGATTTACCAACTATCAGGTAACAGATAAAGAGCATATTCATATTTTTGAACGATTGAATGAAAGTGCAGCGTTGAATATGGAACTTGCAAAGTCAGGAATTCCGGTAAAAGGGATTTCCATAACCAGTGAAGAACTGGAAACTTATTTTCTGAATCTGACGGGAGGTGCGGATCATGCTTAATATAATAAAAATGGATTTATACCGGATGCTTAAAACCAAAAGTATGTATGTAATCTGGATCGTACTGGCTGCAATATTATTGATTACAACATCTTTATGCAAGACAGATTATGAGCTTTTGACTGAAAAGGATGCCATGAAACAGGAGCAGGTTACTGAACCTGCTGTGGATAATATTAATGTGGGAATGATGGTAACGCTGCCTACGGAGCCGGGAGAAAAGGTGACGGTATATGATATCTTTTTTGCCAATTCCCAAGGAAAATTGTATGCACTGCTTTTGGTGATTTTTACTGTTCTGTTTTCAACAGCGGATATCAGTAGCGGATATATTAAGAATATAGGAGGTCAGGTTAGAAATAGAGGAACTCTGATTTTTTCCAGGGCAATTGCCTTGGCTGTCTTTACGGTACTGACAATGGCAGGTGCATTCTTATTTCAGGCAGCGGCGAATGGTATTGTTTTCGGGGAATTGGAATGGGGAAATACAAAGGCAATTTTATCTTATTTTGTGACTGAACTGGCTCTTCATTATGCACTTGTGCTGATTTGTATGGCGATTGCAATTGTTTTGAAAAATAATGTAATCAGCATGGTCATTGCTGTCTGTCTTAGCATGAATGTAATGACCATTGTGTATGGGGTGATCAATAGTGCTATTCAAAAAATAGGAATTCAGGATTTCCAGATTTATAAGTATACGATAACAGGAAAATTATCACTGCTTCCTATGAATCCGAGTGGAAATGAGTGTTTGGCGGCATTTGGTGTGGCAATAGTGTTCATCGTTATGATGATATCAGTAAGCAACGTTGTTTTTCAAAAGAGGGATATTTAACGGATGTATATCGTAATTGGGATATTAGCAGGAATTATTATCTTACAATTTATTATTATGTGGAAATACCAGCGGCAGGTGAAAGACATCTGCCGCCAATTGGCGTTTATGATGAAACATGACAGTAACATGTTGATTAACCATGAATTTGATGTGGGTGGAATAGGAAAGCTTTCTGACAAGTTGAATGAGCTTCTGGAACTGCGAAGAAAAGAGAAGCAGCATTATCAGGAGAAAGAAGCTCTGATTACGGACACATATACAAATCTTTCTCATGATATCCGCACACCACTGACATCTTTGGACGGATATTTCCAGCTAATGGAAGAATGTGAAAATATAGAGGATCAGGAACGTTATTTAAGCATTATCCACGAAAGAATTCATAGTCTGAATGAAATGTTGGAAGAACTTTTTATGTTTACAAAGTTAAAAAACGAATCTTACAGTTTGGAATTGACATTGTGCTGTATGAACCGGATTTTGAAAGAAACAGTTTTTTCATACTATGATGAATGGGTAAGAATGGAAATTCAGCCGGATATTCAGATTACGGAAGAACAGTTGTATATACATGGAAACAGGCAGGGACTCCGCCGTGTTATCCAGAATGTGATAAAAAATGGGCTGGATCATGGAGAAAAGAAGATTAGCATTGTGTTGGAACGTGATCAAAATCAGGCGGTGCTTAGAATCAGCAATCAGGTTACACATCCAGAACAGATTAATATAGATCAGGTATTTGAGCGATTTTATAAAGCAGATGTTGCCAGAAGTAAAACATCTACTGGATTGGGACTATCTATTGCAAAGGAGTTGGTTAGTCGGATGGATGGAGAGATTGAAGCAAAAATAGAAAAAAAAGAGTTTATTGTTGAAATGAACTTTCCGATTGTAACCGATGCTAAATAGTATTTTGCGACGTAGAGGGATAATCAATAACTTTTATTTATCCTTGCAGAAGCATTAGTTCTTATGTTAGGATACTATCTAAGGAAAGTACCCATGACAGGGTGTTAAGCGTTCGGGGGACGCTTGTTTAGCGCCGACCGGAGCGGAGCGTAGACGTGGCGCCGATGACGGCTTATGAGATCATTTCGATTTTCGTTGGGATATTAGCATTGTTGATGTCCTTTGGTAGCTTGATTTTGCAGACTTAACTTAACAGAATACGAACGAAAAACGCATGTCAATCAACTTGACATGCGTTTTTTATAACCATTTTTACAACCGACTCTTCACATAATCCCGAATAAAGAAATCATCTCCCGGCATTTGGCAGCCGACGATGTAAAGCCCCTCATTATCAGAGCAGCGGATAACACGTCCTTCCAGTACGTCATGCTGTGGCAGGTCAAAGTTGTGAATTTTCACACGGATGTCGACGCCTTTATGGGTAGCAAAGTAGTTGTCATGTGTCAGGAATGCAAAGCCGTTTGCACTTAAGTTATCCAGTTTGCCTTCGATGGTTGTGCCGTCGGTAAGCGTGATCGTACATGCGTTGGAGATGTCCAGACGAGGGTATTTGCGTCGGTTGTTAATCTTCGGGCGGGACTCAATCTGGATTGTAAAGTGGGAATCCGCTTCTTGCGCGGTATGGACAATCTTAGCCGGATCCCAGCAGTAAAGCACGTTGCCGACAGTTACTTGCAGCTTACATTCTGTCACCTCCGTAAGCTTCGGTGCATTTGCAAGGGTGATTGATAACGTATTGTTCTCACGTGTCAGTACCTCACCGTAATAGTTCTTTCCGTCCTTCAGTGCCACACTCAGTTTCATACCAGGCTGTACATCTTCGGTTCCCATGAAACCACCGATTCCAAGCTCGCACATGAGGGATTCGATGACGGTCTCAATGGAGTTGATGTTGTTGGCTGATTCATCGTATTTGCTGAGCATGCGGTTGTTGATCTCGTTGGAGTCGCTGATGCAGGTTGTCATATCGCCGACGATATCCGTTACCTGATTCAGATTGTCAACAAGGTGGATGTTGGAAGCTTCGACTTCCTTCATGGCGTGATCGATGACCTGAATATTTTCGCCGATCTTGTTTGTATCGGATGCGATTTCTGTCATGCTCTTACCAGTCTGCGTGACTTTCGTCAATGTGAGCTGGATCAGCTTCAGGGTTTCTTCCATCGAAGCGGTCATCCGCTCAGAAGTCTCTTCGAGATGCTCGAGTGCCTGCCGAATCTGATTGGAAGAGGACTTGGTCTCCTCGCTTAATGTACGGATCTGCTCGGCTACGACTGCAAATCCCTTTCCGGATTCACCGACGCGGGCAGCTTCAATCGATGCATTTAATGCAAGAAGATTCGTCTGGGATGTGATATTCTCGATGACAGCGGTTTCGTTTTTTACCATGAGAAATTCGGATTTGAAATTCTGTAACGTCTGCTCGATTTCCCCGGAGAGGGAAGCCATGGTATTGGTTGTTGTGACCAGATCTGCCAGATCCTCGGAGCTTACCTTCGCGTGCTGCACCGAAGTGCTCGTAAGTGAGACCATCTGCTCAATCATCTCTGCCACATGGTTGACTTGTGCGTGTATGTCGGACGTCATTTCGTTCGACGAGGTTGTACTGCTCTGCAAGTCAGAGTTATGGTCGCTGAGCCGGTTCAGGCTGTCTACAACAATCGTGGCACCGTGTGTGTTCTCGGATGCAAGCTCACGGACAACGGTAATGCCGTTTGTGATCGTGTTACATGCCTGCTTTACCTGTTCCACAGTCGTGACAACACGATGAAGGTCTGCCTTGATGCTGTCTGTCATGGCACCGTCAGACTCAATCAGGTGCTTGATGGACATGACATAGCAGATATAGCAGAGTATGATACAGGCGAGCTCGAGCTGATAATTCTTCATATCGGAGGCGGAGTTGAATCCCTGTGAGATACGATAGGCAGCACCTCCGACGATAATCAGGGAGTTTGCGATTCCGCAGCTTACCATGAATCGGATACTCTTATAGAGGACCAGAAGACTGGTCACGGGCAGGATATACGTGAATGCAATCGGTGATTCTGTCGTGCATAATACAAATGTATAGAAAATGCCATAGCCGATCACGAGGTTGAATTTGTATTGGTCGGTATCGAAGCCTTTCACACGAAGCAGAATCTCCCCGGTGATGACTGGCAGCCAGCAGAGCGCTAAAAAGATAATATAATAGGTAGTGCCACGTAGATGGTTCGCCACATCGGCACCATAGTTTGCAGAAAGCAATGCGGCGAAGATGATCCAGATCCGTCTGGCTCTCCGGTTCGCCTTTTCCTTAAAAACAGATCCGCCGTAATTCATAATTTTTCTCCTTTGTGGAATATATATCCGTGGCAATCTGTTGCTCATCAGTTTCATTCGTTTTTATAAGGTGTCTGTAAATACATCTGTCGTAAACTTTATTATAGCATAGTATTGTTATAAATGTAATTACAGAAAATGTATTTTCTTCTGGGGTGAATGTGAAAGAATTGGTAAATAGGAAAGTACAGATGTGGTTGAACTTTTGCTGTATCCATGTTATAATAGAGTATTATGAATTGAGGAAATATACGAATGAAAAAAATGGAAAACAGAGTATTAAAAGCAACGAATAAGATAGAAAAAAGCTGTGCCTTTGGTGCGATCCGCAAGGGGATGGTTATGCTTATTCCCCTGCTTGTTGTTGGCTATGGCGCATTGATGATCATGAGTCTGCCGATAGCAGGCTATCAGGATTTTATTGCACATATCTGGTCAGGTCATGTTATGGATATGCTGCAATTTATATATCATGGTGTAAATGATATTTTTGCGGTTTTGCTTGCAGTGACGACGAGTGTCAGCTATGCGCTGATCAAATCCAGAAAGAAAAGTGGATTTGTGGAGACGGGGGATGCGATTGTACTGGCGGTTGTTACGCTTGCCAGTTTTGCCGGATGTGCAGGAATCCAATATGGGAGTTTTTCGATAAAGGCATTTAGCAATATGAATACATTCACTGCACTGTTTGTATCCCTTGGTGCAGGATTTTTGTATTTCAAATTAAAGGATATAAATTTTATGTCAGTGAGAAACAAGGAAATAGATACTGACAGTGGTTATATGCATGCAATCAATGGAATTGGCTGTACTTTGGGGATATTATTCGTGTTTAACCTGTTTCATCAGGTACTATATGTGACGAGCGGGGTAAATGGAGTACAGGAATTGTTTGAGCTTGGAGTAAATCGTCTGTTTGGTTCGATTGATAATAATTTCTGGTCTGGAATCTTAATCATTGTGGAGACACATGTATTTTGGTTTTTTGGGGTGCATGGAAACAATGTATTAGATGTTGTGATCAAACAGAATTTCTCAGATGTATCTGTTGGTATATTCAGCAAGTCTTTTCAGGATGTGTTCGTAATCATGGGGGGAACCGGCGTGATGATCTGCCTTGTAATCGCGGTTTTGCTGTTTGCGAAGACGAAGAGTCTGCGGAATGTTGCGGGTATGGCGGCACCGGCAGTTTTGTTTAATATCAGTGAGATTGCGTTGTTTGGAGTTCCGGTCATTTTGAATCCGATCTTTATTGTACCATTTTTGGTAGTTCCGATCCTGAATTTCCTGATTACATATGCGGCAATGTATTTTGGCATTGTTCCACATGTGGTAGCATCGGTGGAGTGGACAACGCCAGTTCTTCTGAGTGGATATCAGGCAACTGGTTCGTGGAAAGGAGTAGTGCTTCAGCTTATATGTATTGTGATCGGCGTGTTTGTATATCGTCCGTTTATCCGGATGTTTGAAATGCAGCGCCGGCAGCAGATGATACAGAATGTGAACCAATTGGTAGAAGAATACAAAAAGCAGGAAGAAAGTGGAGTTCTGTTCGCATTTACAAAACGGGAAGATGTATGTGGAAATACGGCACGGCTGCTGGCCGGCGAATTGAAGGAGGCAATTGAAAATCACAGTCTGTTTCTGATGTATCAGCCACAGGTGGACAAGAATGGGCATTGTTCTGGTGCGGAGGCTTTGATTCGGTGGAATCATCCCGTGTTTGGAAATATTTACCCACCACTTATCATTCAGCTTGCAAAAGAACTTGGAATTATGCATGCGCTTGATGCAGCAATCTTAGATGAAGCGGCAGCGGCGAGAGCCAGACTGACTGATTATGTAGACGAAAGCTTTGATATCTCTGTCAATCTGACCAATGCGTCACTGCAGTGGGATGGATTGGTGGAAGCGGTGGAAAACAGCGTGAAGACACATGGAATTTCCTGTAGCCAGTTGTGTCTTGAAATCACTGAGCAGGACGCGATATCTTCGACAGAGGATGTGGTACATAAAATAGAAGAATTGAAAGCACACGGACACCGGTTTTTGATTGATGATTTTGGGATGGGGCATACCTCCCTGCTCTACTTGCAGACGGGTTTTTTTGCAGTCGTGAAACTGGATGGATCTTTGACGCGGAATGTGCTTGAAAACGAAACCAATGCGGAAATTATCGGTTCGATCACCAAGCTTGGGGAGTCGATTCATTTTACAACGATTGCAGAATGGGTGGAGTCAAAAGAACAGTTAGAGAAGCTGAAAGCATTGGGGTGTGATGTATTCCAGGGCGCTTATTACAGCCGGGCAATCGGGTATGAAGATCTGGTTGAATGGCTTATATCATACAGAGATTCATAATTGTCCGTTGTATTTGAGGCAGATATGAAGTAAGCTGTTAGATGAGTTATTATAGGAGATAATTGATAAGGAGGAACAACATATGAACCAGAAAGAAAACGTAGCGTCAGCTTTGGGATCCATATTGCTTGGAATTTTGCTGATTGTTATGAAAGGAAAAATTATTACCGCAGCCATTACGCTTCTGGCAGTATTTGTAATTGTTGGAGCCATTATGGATTTTGTGGCAGGACTCGTAAATTATGGAATTGTGAAGTCAGTTGCCGGAATCTGTATTTTGGTATTTGGCTGGGTATTTGCAAGTCTTGCATTCTATATTCTGGCAGCAGGAATCATTCTGATGGGACTGTTACAGATATCGTCAATCAAGAAAACGATGCCTGTAAATCTGACTGTGGGAGAACGGTTTCAGGAGTATTTTAAACCGGGACTGATGGTTGTTGCCGGAGCATGTCTGCTCTTTAATCAGAGTGGAACGATTGCGTGGGCATTTATTGCAACGGGTGTGCTGTTGGTAATAAATGGTATCATGACGTTGGTTGGCGCAAATAAAACCTATTAGGTATAGGTAATTGAACTATGAGTTTAACTGTAATGGTGAAATAAGTCTTGTATATCTAAACGGAATGCGTTATACTAACAACAGCTTCGGAAAATCAGAGTATTTTCTTGAATGAAACTAAATAGAACGAAGAAGGCAGATTGTGGACGAAGATAGACAGTTCTACAAGTCTGCCTATTTTTATCAAAAAATCTATTGTTTTTATTCAAGGAGGTATGTATGATGAATACAACAACTACAATCGATAAGGCAACAAATAACCAGAATGCATTTAATTATGCAGTTTATATGATGCTCGGCAGCTACTTCAAGCAGATGGAAGCTGTGTCCGAGTGTTATGTCCAGAAGCTGTATCTCTACTATGTGGAGAATAAGCGGGAGCGCCAGTACAGCTTTGAGGATATTGCAATCCGTTTTGTGGAGCGGGTTTTGCAGAAGCAACTGCCAGAGGAGATCTGGCAGGAGCGGGTGCTGGTATCGTTCTTTGCGAGGGACGGCAGGAACTATGTTGCCTTCCAGGGAGCCCGTTACACATTGGTTGTGCAAAACGACTACCGTGGAGCACGCACGAAGCTGCAGTATCAGCTGTATGAAGATACGCCTGCTATCGAGAGATAGCGGCGTGTGGAAAGGATAACAAGAATGTACCATATAATCGTAAATCCGACCTCATCTTCTGGAAAAGGAATGGATGCATGGAGGGAGATAAAAGACATATTAGACCGAAAAAACGTGGCGTATAAGGTGTATGTACTGCGGAAGCCGGGAGAAGCAACGATGGTTGCAGGGAAACTTACAGCAGGAAGGAACATGGCTTTAAACGAAACGGCTGTTATGGATCAAAGCAAGGAAGTGGTTCGGGAAAATGAGGAAGATATCAATATTTTAGTGATTGGCGGCGACGGAACATTAAATGAAGTCCTAAATGGGATTCAGGAATTTGATCATACGACGTTATCGTGTATTCAGACAGGATCCGGAAATGATTTCGCTAGAAATATGCATTTGGAAAAGAATGTGGAACGTGCAATTACGCATCTGCTTGAACAGCCGGAAGAAATTGCGCTTGATTATGGAGAGGTGACAACGAACCATCCGGGAAGCGACGCAAAACGATTTTTAATTAGTTCTGGGGTTGGCTATGATGCAAATATCTGCGAAGAGGTCAGCCGGAGCCGACTGAAAACGGTGTTAAATAAGATTCATCTTGGTAAATTGGTGTATGTGATGATCGGCGTTAAGCAGATATTTGCAAAGAAAACGGTACGCGCAAAATTATACCTGGACGATGCGCCTGTGATGAAGCTTCCGGAGCTGTTTTTTGTTGTGGGTATGAATCATATGTATGAGGGCGGCGGAATTCCATTTTGCCCGAATGCGAATCCGACCGATGGCAAGCTGGATGTCTGCCTCGTGAAAGGAATGTCAAGGTTGAAGCTGCTTTTTGCAGTTGTGCTTGTTTACTTTAAGAAGCATTTGCTGTTTAAGGACATTACAAACCACAGATGTAAGAAGATGCGATTGGTGACGGAGACGCCGCAGTGGATACATATGGATGGCGAGACACCATATCAGGTAAGTGAGGTTACATGGGAAAGTAAGGGCAAGCTGCGGTTTGTGCGATAGTATAAAGTTGATAGAATGAAGTGTGAAAAGATGTTATGGACTGAGAAGTTATGGATATGTACATAGAAAAGGAGATGCACAATGGAATTTATATGTTACCCTAAATGTTCTACTTGTCAGAAGGCAAAGAAGTGGTTGGATGAAAATAAGATCGTGTATACCGAGCGCCATATCGTAGAAGCGAATCCGTCGGCGGAAGAGTTAAAGATGTGGTATAAAAGAAGCGGACTTCCGCTTAAAAAGTTCTTTAACACGAGCGGTAGGCTCTATAAGGAAATGAAGTTAAAGGACAAGCTTTCAGAAATGAGTGAGGAAGAACAGATTAAGCTCCTTGCGACGAATGGTATGCTGGTGAAACGTCCTTTGGTTGTGGATGAAGATAAGGTGCTTGTTGGCTTTAAGGAAACAGAGTGGAAGGAAAAGTTGATATAGAAGTGCATATGTAAGAGAAAGGGAACTGAAAGGCTTTCGACTTTCAGTTCCCTTCTTTAAAATAGATCTGAGATATTCAAAGAAAGTTTTTTTAACGCTTTAAAAGTTTGTCGCGTAGACAGAAGTTCGCTTTCGGAACAATTAAGCCAATTAAAAGATTGATAAGAAGAAAGAGCTTTTTGTATGCAAGCGATTGCGTCATTAACTTTATCATTTAGTGAAACGGTTTCTTTCTCAGCAATTGGAATTTTTATATATTTTTTATCTTCTGTGGAACGGATATAATTAGCTACTTTCATTTTGTATGTGACGTTATAAATAGTAGTTTTGTCCGCCTGGCTATCAATTGATTTACATAAAGAAAGAAGATCATCTGCAGAATAAGGAATATTATCTTTCATTTCTTTATTAAAAAAAATCATAAGTTTTTCATATCTACCAATGTTGTGTTTTCCCATATTATTCCTCACTTTCTGTATCGTTTGCATTATTCCAATCATGAAGAGATATTTGAAGTAATTCAAGAAGTTTAGGGGTGTATTTTCCATTAATTATCTTACACTTCATGTAATCTCTTCGGGTTCGATCTGAAAAGCCGATTAGGTCTGTGATCATAGAATTAGATAATCCTAGAGTCACTTTTTTAGATTGTAAAAGTTCTTTTTTTGTCATAAGCATTTTTCCTTTCTATAAATTGAAAACATTATACCTATTTTTTGTAGTTTTGCTAACGGGGGATTCTTCCGTCTTATAAAAATTAGAATTTTCAACGTCAAAAATGCGAAGTTTGTCAAACAGATTTTGTTGAGTAAAAGTGAAATTAGTCAGATAATAAGGGGAAAAGGAGGTGGAGGATTATGGAAAATGAACCTTGTAGCATTAAAGAAACTGCTTGATGAATATATAGTAAAAGAAGGAGAAAGAGTTTTGAGAATTAAGAAACCTTTGAAGAAAGGCATCCAGAAATAAAAAGGGAAAAAACATATGAGCAGTTTATAGATGTGATATATCCAATAATAGGCGGTATGACGCCGCTTTGTTAAATTAGTTGATTGTTGGTTCTTCTGCGTCCATATGTTATAATTAAACTAATTGATATATGAACTTGAGGGAAGGAGGAGACATTGATGATACCATTGAAAATAGAAACACTATTAGAAGGTCGCGTTGTGGAACACGATCGAGTTGAATATAAAACTGGTTGGAATCCGAATGATATTATTCATTCTATTTGTGCTTTTGCGAACGATTATGATAATTCAAATGGTGGATATATAGTAATAGGGGTAAAAGAGGAAAATGGAATGCCGGTATTTCCGCTTGCAGGTGTGCAAAAGGAAGAATTAGATTCAATTCAGCAGGAGATATTTCAGTACTGCAATATGATTGTGCCAAGATACATTCCAAGAATGGAGATTGTTAATTATAAGAACTCTGAAACATATCTTATATACTTATGGTGTCCGGCAGGTGATAGTGGACCATATCAGGCACCACAATCGGTGTATAGTGTTAAAGGCGGGAAAATTGATAAAAGTTTGAAATACTGGATACGCCCAGCATCACTCACAACGGATGCAAAGCAGGATGAGATATCAGAATTATATGATAAATTTAATTCCGTCCCTTTTGATGATAGAATAAACCGAAAAGCTAGGATTGATGATATTAGAAGAGGGTATATTGAAGATTTTATCAGGAAGAGCAATAGCAGTTTGATAAATGAACTGAATAATTGCACTTTAGAAGATTTGCTCATTGCACAGGAAGTAGCAGATGAAACGGACACAGAATTAGATATTAGAAATATTGGTGTTTTGATGTTTACAGAACATCCGGAAAAACTGATTCCAGGAGCTTACATCGAATTGATAAGATTCAATACCAAAGATGCTGAAGCTTCCGATGATTTTATTGAAAAAACGTTTACAGGACCGATCTGGAAGCAGGTTATGGATGCATTGGATTATATCAAGAATACAGTCATTGAGCAAAAAGTTGAAAAGATACAAGGGCAAGCAGAAGCCGTAAGATTTTATAATTATCCATATAATGCATTAGAGGAAGCTTTGGTAAATGCAGTATTTCATAAGTCATATCGTGAGGCTGAACCAGTCGAAATCCGTATTTATGTGGATAGTATTGAGATTTTAAACTATCCAGGACTTGCCAAATGGATTAATTTTGATTATTTTAAAGAGGGAAAAATTAGAGGCAGAAAATATCGTAATCGAAGAATTGGAGAATTATTCAAAGAAATAGATTTATCTGAGAAAAAAGGTACAGGTATTCCGAAAATATTACGGGAACTTAAGAAAAATGGTTCACCGGCACCGGAATTTGATATGGATGATGACAGGACATATTTGAATACGATTATTCGTATTAGGGACGGATTTGAAATGTCCGAATCAATGTCCGAATCAATGTCCGAATCAATGTCCGAATCAATGACTAAATTAGTGATTGAATTAAATAACAAAACAATGTCTGAATTGGAGCAAGAAAGAATGCAGCGAATTCTTGCCTATTTAGTGAAATACAATGAAATTAATAGTGCCAGAGCAGCGGAATTATTAGATGTTCAGATCAAAACTGCCAGTAGATTATTAAAAAAGGCTGAAGAATTAAATCTTATAAATTCATCTGGAAAAACCAAGGATAAGATATATTTTATAAAATAATGGAAAGGACTATAACATACAATGAAACCAAAATCTCCACAGAGCATACAACTTTATAACATTATGTTGCGTCTTGGATATCCAGAGGAGTTTGCGGACATTGTGACGAAGAATCTGAATACGGATTTTACGGCGACGCGGATGATGGGATATTTGTATCGGTATTCGAATCCAAGACTGGAGGATGTGGCGGATGAGATGCTGGCGATTCTGGATGATCGGAACCGAATCATGGAGAAGAAGGAACTGGAAGAAATCAATAAGAAGTGGAATGAATTTCTTCATACGGGAATCCCGGATGAGGACGAATAAGGAGGACAAACAAATGCCATTTATTAATTCAAAAATTAGCGTAGCATTAACGGATGCACAGGAACAGGAAATTAAGGCAAGACTGGGACAGGCAATCACAGCGATTCCGGGAAAGTCGGAGAGCTGGCTTATGGTTGGCTTTGAGCCGGAGTATAAGTTGTATTTCCGGGGTTCCAATGATCAGCCGATGGCGATGGTGGAGGTAAGTGTGTACGGAAGCGAGAATCCGTCCGCGTTCTCCAAGCTGACTGGCGAGATCTGCAAGATATTTGAGGATGTGCTTGGAATTGCACCAGATCATGTCTATGTGAAATATCAGGCGGTTGCAAACTGGGGCTGGAACGGCGGCAATTTCTAATTACAAAAGAACGAATAAAGGCACTTTTTGTTAAATATAAAAACGAAAGTGCCTTTATATTTTTATTTGAAAGATTCTGTAGAATGTCTGTTGCATATCCTTGGAGGATGATATAAGTTAGGGAAAATATCAGTAAAAGAGGAGTGTGACTGCTTATGCAGATGCAAATAGTTTTGTGTTTTTTGCATTAGATGACGCAGGAAATTATCATGGATTGTGTCATGGAAGCTATTTTGAAACTTTTTGGATGACGGGGTGTACCTGTTATGTGGCAAGTCTGATCACGAACAAAGAAGATCGTGGAAAAGGGTATGGAAAGTTTTTGTTGGATTATGTAAAAGAAAAATCAAAAGAGAAAGATTGTAAAGCATTGATATTGGATTCCGGGCTGCCACGTGTGGAGGCACATGGCTTTTATGAACATTATGGATTTGCTAAAAATTGTTATGGATTTCAGCTTGTTTTATAGTATGATGTAGAGAAAAGCATAAAACAGAGCATATCTGTCAATAATACCATTGCGATAAAAATATGACAAAATCAAAGGAGTCAAAGCAATGGAATTAAAAGAGAAAGAACGTACCCTGATTCAGGATTTGCAGACGCAGGAGCAGAGTTGTGTGGAAAAGTATGGAAAATACGCAGCGCAGGCGAAAGATCCGGAGTTGAAAAGCCTGTTTGAGACAATTCAGAAGGAAGAGCAGAAGCATTACGATACATTACAGCAAGTGTTAGATGGTTCTGTTCCGGCATGCGATTGTAACGATACGCAGGGAAAAGACTATGAGCCGAAGGTAACGTATGGTACATTGGATAATTCTGAGGATAAAAAGCATGATGCATTTCTGGCAACGGATTGTATCGGAACAGAGAAGCTGGTGTCCGGTGAATATAATACCGATGTGTTTGCATTTGCGAATACCGCGCTTCGGAAGCTACTGGCAGATATCCAGATCGAAGAGCAGAACCATGCGGAGATGATCTACAAATATAAAACCGCAAATGGCATGGCGTAAGCTGGTGGAAACAGAAAACGGATGGTTGACATTGTTCAATCATCCGTTTTTTATGCAATAAGGGTTTATGCAGAAATTGTGCCTACCAGATTCACCTAAAACGCCACTTTCATTGCGAGTGCAATCACGCACAGAATAATTGAAATTGGCACGTACAGGTATCGCCCAAGGAAATACCACAGCTTTCCGCGTGGCTTCCTGCCACCTTCATTGATCGCTGCAAATAAATCATTTTTCTTCATAATCCAGAACCAGGAAATTGCACCAAGTGTTGCGCCGATCGGGATGATGTAGATAGAGACGAGGTCCATCCAGATTCCCCAGCGGGTGATGGCTTCCATACCGATTCCGGCACCAAGGCAGATCACGCAGATAATGCCGAGTGCAACAGTACGGCGCAGCTTCGGGAAGCGATGCAGAAGGGATTCGGCAACCGCTTCAAACATGTTTTGCAGGGAACTTACACCGGCGAAGATCATTGCCGCATACAGGATGATCGCAAAGACCTGTCCAAGCGGAATATCCTGCAGGATCGATGGCAATGTGATAAAGAGCAGGCTCGGCCCTGCGTCCACACTGACATCATAAGAGAAGCATGCCGGGATGATCACAAGCGCGGCAACCAAAGCTGCAATCGTATCGAAAATCGCGGTATGTCTCGATACTGCGATGACGTCTTCTTTCCGGTCTAAGTAGGATCCATACGCAATCATACCACTTCCGGTTACGGACAGGGAGAAGAACGCCTGCCCCATGGCAGTGATCCAGACAGTCGGATCTTTCAATGCTTCCCATCTTGGGATAAACATGAATTCATACCCGCTTGCTGAACCGGGCAGCAGAGCTACGCGGGCTGCGAGTACAACGAAAATCAGGAAAAAGAGCGGCATCATGATTTTGTTGCTTTTTTCGATACTACTGGCACCGAGTAATAAAGTAAGCAGAGTGCCGATGATGATAATAATATGGAATGGTACAACCGAGAAATCCGTCATCGAGAACGATTCGAACCATTCGGAAGTATTGACCTGCATTAAAAGTCCGGATGCAGAGTCAACAAATGCTTTTAATACATAGGCAACGATGATTGAATAGCCGATTGCGATGCATAGGGAACCTGCGAGTGGCAGCCAGCCAAGTGCACGCCCGGCAGGCGCGAGTTTTTCGTTTCGCGAACGCCATGCATTTTCATAGGAACCGAGCGTTCCGGTGCGCGACCAACGTCCGATCGCGAACTCGGCTGGAAGTCCGACGTAGCTGAACAAAAATATAAATAATAAATAGATGAGAAGAAAGGCACCACCGCCGTTACTTCCCATTTTATTTGGAAATCCCCAGACATTTGCCATGCCGACTGCGGAACCGACCGATGCAAGAATAAATCCCCAGCGGCTTTTGAACGATGTTCGAGTTTGTTCTTTTTTCATAAATGTACCATACCTGTCTAATTTAGTTTGTAGTTTATCTATTCTACCATAAAAGCTTGCAATCAATCAATGTGGGTTGGGGTAAATATGGAGGAAAATTGGAAAATGCTCCAATCGTGGATAGGAAGAGAAAGAGCGAGTTGGGGCAAAAGAGAGAAAAAAGAGGAAGCTGCTCCAATCGTGGATAGGAAGAGAAAGAACGAGTTGGAGCAAAAGAGAGAAAAAAGAGGAAGCTGCTCCAATTGTGGACAGGAAGAGAAAAAGCAAGTTGGGGCAAAAGAGAGAAAAAAGGGGAAGATGCTCCAATTGTGCACAGGAGGCAGAGAGGCGTGTTGGGGGGGAAGTGATAAAACAGAGGAAGATGCTCCAAGTGCGGTCAGGAAGTGAAAAAGCAAGTTGGGGCAAAAGTAGCGGAATGGGGAAAACTCCCCAATAAATGAGGCATGCTGATGCGTGCGCAGGTCATCACGCTATCGCGTGGTGACATATGATATAATAAAAAACAAAGTAAAAATACAGAAATGAACATATAAAAGTCATTTGGTGATGATAAGCTCCAATTGAAAGGAGGAGGACGCATATGTGCGAAGCACATATTTAGGATGCGTCCGGCGACCTGCCGCCGAACGAATGTGAGGAGGCAATACCGCGAAAGGAGAAAATGCATGTACAGATTTTTGATGATAGAGGATGATTTACAGATCTGCGAGGTTGTGCAGGATTTTTTTGCACGTGAAAGTAAGGGAACGATTCAGGTGGAAACCGCACAGGATGGAGAGCAGGGATTGGAAAAATTCTATGAAAACGAATTTGATCTTGTGCTGCTTGACATTATGCTGCCGGGGATGAATGGATTGGAGTTATGTCGTTATATGCGCAGACGGAGTGTTGTGCCGATCATCTTCCTGACGGCGAAGGACACGGAGCAGGACATGATGCAGGGATACGCGACCGGGTGCGATGATTATATGGTGAAGCCATTTTCCCTGTCTGTCTTATATGCGAAATGTCTGGCGATTATGAAGCGCGCGAAGGGTACGATACGCGAGGATGAGCTGGTGTGCGACGCCATCCGCATGAATGTGCTGAAATATCGTGTGACTGTGGACGGGAAAGAAGTAGACTTGTCACCAAAGGAATTCGCTCTGCTCCGGATGCTGCTTGAAAATAAAGGCACATTGCTGCTACGGGAACGGTTGTTAATCGGCATCTGGGGATATGATTATGAGGGCACAGACCGATGCGTGGACAACCATGTAAGGAAACTTCGAAAGCACCTTGGTAATGCAGGCAGGTGCATTAAAACAGTGGTAGGAAAAGGTTATAAGATCGAGGAGACGTTACCGAAGAAAGGGGCGTAACATATGGAAGGAAAAAAGAAGAAACTGACCGGCAGATGGAAGCGGGAAATGCGGAAGTACCGCTGGAATCTGATCTGGAAAGTAGTGTTGGTCAATGCAGTGGCATTGGTGGCATTTATGGCGGTAAGCTTGTGGGTGCGCGGAAAAGCAAATGTTGAGATAGGAAATTACTTTACGGATGCGCGGACTTCTGTACAGGACTATATAATCAGTGCGTTATCGGATCCGGGATTGCTTGAAGCAAGAGAGAAATTAATAGAGAACAAAATTGAAATCAGAGACAGACAAGAGGATCCGGATGGATTTTCCTTTCTGACACGGGTGTATGAACTTGGTACGGGAGGATTAATCTATGAAAACCAGAATCAGAAAGCCGATGATAAACTCCAGAGATTTCTTGATGAACGAATGGAGATGATTTCCGGTGCAAATAAACCATATTTTCAAGTCCAGTTATATAATGCTGCAGGCGAGTCAGAAACGGAGAGCGGTTCCATTGGCGTAATATCAGAAGGAATACATAATGAGGCTCTGTATGGAAGGTTACGTGGAAATTATCTGATGTATGGTCAGCGCGTATACAATGGGACAGGAAAAGGATATGTTGTTCTGTCGGCAATGTATGCGAATCCCTATACCTGGTATCCGCAGATGTTTCGTATTTTAGTTGTTGGAGCTTATAGCTGTCTGATTTTACTGTTAGGATCAGTGTTATTGTTGCTGATCAGTTGTCGGCACAAGAAAGCAAAGCTGCTTAGTAAAGAGCAAAATGAGAAATTGATGCTTGCCATCGCACACGACATCCGCGGTCCTTTGATGGCAATCGGCGGATATGCGGAGAATATGGGACAGTTGATCGAAGCAGAAGAGGGCAGGCATTATCGGGACGAAATCCTGTCAAATGTCTCATATATGAACTCGATGATTACGAACATGATCTGTTATCTGAAAGACCAGGAGACAGATAAAAACGAGAAATCCGCGGTTTCTGTCCGGGAGATATTCGAGAAGAAAGCTGCGCTATATCAGGATCTGATTGACAAAAACAAGCTGACGATCGCGATTTGCGGAGATGTGAAGTTGCAGACGGATGCGAAGATGTTTGGTTATATCGCAGATAATCTGGTGACGAACGCAGTCAAATACGCAAAGCCAGAGACGGAGGTACAGATTCAGATTGACAAAGATACCGTGACCGTGCGGAATCAGGCAGCGCATATCCCGGACTGTACGCCGGAGGAACTGTGGAGTCCGACCAAGAAGGGGGATGATGTGCGGACCGGCAGAAATGGCGGAGGCATGGGACTTGGCATTGTGCGTCGATTCTTGGATGCCTGCGGATATACCGGGGAGATCCGGATGGAAGATGGTGTGTTTGAAGTGACCATTTGGTTATAATAAAATGAAGCACACTGATGCGTGCGCAGGTCATCACGCTATTGCATGGTGATAAAATAAAATGAGGCACGCTGCCGCGTGGTGACATGAAATTACATAAAAATCGACTGGCACAATTCCCGCTTACTGTTCTTGCAGATCATGTAACTGTTGATGACCGGTGTTTCCAAGTCCAGTAATGGAATGACGCGGAGCTTGCCCGCTTCTAAGAATGGACGAGCTGTATCCGCGGGCAGGAACGTATAGCTTTCCGAGCCGAGCAAAAAAGGAATGATCTTGGAACAGTCATCGATTTCCAGTGAAAACTGATGGTAGCGCGGAAATAAGTTTCGGATGAACTGTCCGACATCCTGCAGGGCGAAATTGCACATCAGATAATTCTCGGCAATCAACGCCTGCTTCGTGATACCGCGTGCATACATCGTATTATAATAATCAGTCACTAAAATCATCTTATCCTGCTTGTAGACCTCGCAGTGATAGGATGATTTTTTCATAGGAAGATAGGTGAAGATCACATCGAAGATATCGTTCTGCAATTGCTCCATCAGCAGGTTGGAAAGACCAATCGTGATCTTCAGGGCGTCGTTTGGAAACTGTCTTTGATGCTCTAAGATGATCGGCGCCAGATGTCCTTCGTAGATCGAATCAGAGCAACCGATGCGCAGGTGGTTTGCGTATTTGTGTAAGGAACTGATTTCGGAGAGTGACGCATTCGTCAGTGTGATGACCTTTTCGGCATAGTCCTTGAACTGTTCCCCTTCCACTGTCAGCTCGACGCTGCGGTTGTTGCGCGTGAAGAGTGCGATATTCAACTCTTTTTCCAGTTCGTGAATACGGTTTGTCACGGTGGACTGCGCGACAAAAAGCTGTGCGGCAGTGCGCGTATAGTTCTTCGTATTGGCAAGTGTCAGGAACGTATTTAATGCTTCGATATCCATAAAAATCTCCTATTATTCGCAAATTCGATTATTACTATCAAAATTATCTATTTTACATATAATATAGCATGTGTTTATAATGAGTGCAACAAAATTGGATGAAACATCCGAAGGATGGAGGACGGCATATGCAGGAAATCAGACTAAGCAACAAGACGAACAAATTGGAATTAGACCCATACAGCTATCAGTTACAGGACGTGGAATCGCCGGAGCTTTTCCGCGAGATGTTCCCGTATACGGAGACGCCGAAGATTGCATTTAATTATCGCCGGGTGCCTGAAAAGATGCCGGAAGATATCTTCATCACGGATACGACATTTCGTGACGGACAGCAGTCGCGTGCTCCGTACACAATGGAGCAGATGGTGCATATCTATAAGCTCTTGCATGAGCTTGGTGGTCCGAACGGCATGATTCGTCAGACCGAGTTCTTTGTGTATTCGGAGAAGGACCGCAAGGCACTTGAGAAATGTATGGAGTTAGGCTATGAGTTCCCGGAGATCACGACATGGATTCGTGCGAACAAGAAAGATTTCGAGATGGTGAAATCCATTGGAGTCAAGGAGACGGGCGTGCTTGTGAGCTGTTCGGATTACCATATCTTTCACAAGATGGGGCTGACAAGAAAGCAGGCATTAGACAAGTACCTTGGGATCGTGTCAGACTGTATCGAAGCAGGACTTCGCCCAAGATGCCATTTTGAGGATATTACACGTGCGGATTTCTATGGATTTGTCGTTCCGTTTGCAAACCGTCTGATGGAAATGTCCGAGCAAAGCGGCGTGCCGATCAAGATCCGCGCCTGTGACACGATGGGATTTGGCGTGCCGTATCCGGGCGCATCTTTACCGCGAAGCGTGTCCGGTATCATCTATGGATTGCAGCATTATTCCGGTGTGCCATCCGAGATGCTGGAGTGGCATGGTCATAACGATTTTTACAAAGGTGTTGTAAATGCGACGACTGCCTGGATGTATGGTGCAAGTGCTGTCAACTGTTCGTTGCTCGGCATCGGGGAACGTACCGGAAATGTACCGCTCGAAGCGATGGTATTTGAATATGCATCCCTGCGCGGACACTTAAATGGGATGAATACGAAAGTGATCACAGAGATTGCGGACTATATCAGCAAAGAAACCGGTTATGAGATTCCACCGATGACACCGTTTGTCGGCGAGAACTTCAACCTGACAAGAGCGGGTATCCATGCCGATGGTATGCTCAAAAATCATGAGATTTACAATATCTTCGACACCGACACGCTGCTCGACCGCCCACCAAAGGTATCAGTAAACTCCACATCCGGCATCGCCGGTGTCGGCTACTGGATCAACCAGTACCGCAAGAAGAAGGGCATGTCGCCAGTCGATAAAAAATCGCCCCTCGTGCGCCGTGTGTACGACTGGGTACAGGAGCAGTACGACGAGGGACGAATTACAATTATCAGTGATGCAGAACTCACACGACAGACCGAGCTTGCGATGGAAGCAGAATAGTGAATCTACGAATCATTACCCAATCCCACCCAGTGCGATACCAAGGATCAGCACAAGGATACAGATCGGGCAGTACAGATATTTACAGACAGGTACATACTTGTCTGTAAATTTTTTGTCGCGGCCAAGGTTGACCTGCTCTTCGACATAGTTCTTACCGTATACCCAGAAGAACATGATACCGGCGAGACCTGCACCAAGCGGGCAGATGTAGATGGACAGAACATCCATCCAGTCGGATACGATTCCCTGAATACAGATGGACACGATCACACCGATCACACCGATGACTAGACAGGAAAGTTTGCGGTTTAAATGAAGCTTCTCCTGTACCGTTGCGATTGGTGCTTCGTATAAGTTAAGCAGAGACGAAAGTCCTGCGAAGAAGACTGCCACGAAGAAGATGATCGCCACGATGTGTCCGCCTGGCATAGACTTAAATAAGCTAGGAAGGAAGATAAACATCAGTCCGGGACCTCCCTGGTCAAGCTGTGCACCGGTTGTCGCCATCGCCGGGATAATAACAAGTGCTGCAAGCATCGCGGCGATGGTATCGAATAAGGCAACACGACCAGCGGAAGCAGGAATATCCTCGTTGTCCGGCAGATACGAACCATAGATTAACGTTCCGTTTCCGGCAACAGACAGGGAGAAAAATGCCTGCCCCAAAGCGAAGATCCATGTCTCCGGCTTTGCCAGAGCAGAAGGCTCGACGCGGAAGATATACTTATAGCCGTCGATGGCGCCCGGCTGGCATGCGGTGTAGATTGCAAGGATCAAAAACAACAGGAAGAACACCGGCATCATGATCTTATTTGCCTTCTCGATACCATTTCCGACACCGAACATCAGGATTATAACAGCAACTACAAGTGCGATGATCTGCCACAGATTGTTGCCGAAGGCAGAAGCCATTCCACCAAACGATGCGGCGAAGGAATCGATACTATTCGGGGCAAGTGTGCTTCCGGTAAATGTTCCGATCATGTATTTCAGAATCCATCCCATGACAACGGTATACCCAATCGCCATCGCAAGAGAACCAAGCACCGGGATAAAACCAAGTGTTTCGCCGACCTTACGTCTGTCGCGGGATTCACAGGCGGCACCAAAGGCATCGATCGGACCGGATCGTGTGCCTCGTCCGAAGCTCATTTCCCCGATGACACCGGTCGATGCAATCAAAACGACAAAGATAAAGTATGGGATCAGATACGATCCGCCACCATAGAGGGATACACGTGTCGGGAACATCCAGATATTGCCCATGCCGACGGCAGAGCCGATGCAGGCGAGGATGAAACCGAGACGGTTAGTAAAAGATTCACGTTTGCTCATATAATTTCTCTCTCTCTGAATATTTTGAAAATTATTCCGCACGAACTATGCAGAAAATGAAAAATCTAAAATCTACTATACAGTATAACTGCCAAAATGTAAAATGAATAATAAAAAACGCACGGAAAGGCGGTTGTTTTTTGACGGATTCTATACTAATATACATAATAAATTAAAATGTTTTTTTGATGGGAGATAAATATGAGAATCGGGAAAATAGAGCTTATGCGTTTTCTGGGGGCTGTGCTGATCATGAATGCACATTTTGGCTATCAGGACCGACCATTTCAACTAAGCTGGTTTTTTGTAGAGTTCTTTTATATAATAACCGGATATTTTACAATGAGACATTTCGAGAAACAGGAACCACAGGAACACTTTGAAGCTGTGAAAATAGAGGTTGAGTATACGGGAAAGAAGTTTGTACAGTTTCTCCCGTATACTACGGGAGCGATATTGATTACATATATTGCTATGAATTGGCATTATATAGGAGAAGGTGCATTTGGAAACTTCATACGGTCATTTGAAAATATGCCGTTTGAGATGCTATATCTGTCTGAGGCTGCACCGGAGGGATCGTTGTTGTTTACAATGTGGTTTTTATCAGCGATGTGTCTGGTATTCCCGTTTTTCTGCCTGTTGTTGATGATGCGGAATCGCCGGTTATCTGGCATGATTTGTTTTTATGTAGCACTTTTTTATTATCTTCATACATATGATTATGGTGCACATGAGTTTCCAAATCGATTGGTACGAACATTTGCGGGTCTGTGTCTGGGCGCGACTATAGCGTTGTTGGCGGATTGGTTAAGAGGGATTTCATTAAATCGAACATGCAGGGTGTGGCTGTCAGTGCTGGAAGTAATCACATATGTGTTTCCAATTGTGACCTGTTACCCGCATTTTAAGTTTCTGCGTGGAAATCTGTTGTGCTTTGTGGTAAGTGTGACGATTATATTTTCCGGTCAGAGCATGGTGCCGGATATGTCCTGTCGATTTTTCTCATGCCTGGGCAGGCTTAGTATGCCTTTATATGTATGGCATATAGCAGTGTTGAGAGTAATTGAGAGATTCTTCCCTGATGTTGATATGTTGACAAAGGTGCTTGGCTTTTGGCTTGGTACGTTTGCTTTGGCAATAGGAAATATGTATCTGGTTGGATTCGTAAAACATCGTTTAAGAAAAGATAAGGAATGTACTATGAACTAAGAAAGAGGTGCAAGACATGACAGAACAGGAAAAGATGCTGGCAGGTAAGATCTACGATTCATCGGACGAGACGTTACTTGCCATCCGTACAAAGGCACATAAGCTGTGTCAGACCTATAACCAGACTGCAGACACCGAGGAGAAAGCGCGGGAGCAGATAATGCGTGACCTGATCCCTGATTGCGCGAAGGGCGTGTATCTGCAGGGACCGATCTATTTTGACTATGGGAAATTTACGACAATCGGTGAAAATACGTTTGCAAACTTTAATTTCACGGTGTTAGATACCTGTCCGGTGCATATCGGCAATAACGTCTTCATCGGACCGAATGTATCGCTTGTGACACCGATGCATCCGTTTCGCTATCAGGAGCGTAACATCAAGTTCAGGCAGGATGGCACGGCATACGATGATGAGTACGCAAAGCCAATTACGATCGGAGATAACTGCTGGCTTGCAAGCAATGTCGTTGTGACCGGTGGTGTGACGATCGGCGAAGGCTGTGTGATCGGTGCAGGCAGTGTGGTGACAAAGGATATTCCGCCACATTCCCTGGCGGTTGGAAATCCGTGTAAGGTAATCCGGCAGATCACGGAGGCAGATTCCATTCGAAATCGGGAAGATTTGTGGTAGATGAAAAAAGAGGGCAGCTTACCCTCTTTTTTGATATCTGACTTGCAGCCGCTTATAGCTGCTTTTTTAATTGCTCGATTTCTTCCTGAAGAAATCGGTTCGTCTGTTCTACACTGCATACATATCCGTATTCTGGCAGCGTCTGGATGAAGTCCATGATACTGCTGCAAAGTGTATGCTCTTCCAGTGGAAGAATCATGGAATTTCCATCGTTTCGTACCAGCATCAGGAACGTCATGGATGGTGGTGTAAACGCGATGGAAATATTCAGAGACGTATGTATTTTGGAAGGATCTAATAGCAGAAAATGATAGTCTGTATCATTTTGGTTTGCCTCTATAAATTTGCGGAGAATATAAATACGGTCTTCGATATCAAAGCGGGCAGCGAGCGTATCCGGGAAATTCACATTTTTTCCTTCCGCGGTAAATAATTTTAAGCCTTCCAGCGTGAAGAGAATCGTATGGCTTTCCTTCGTAAGCTGACCGATCCGTTCTAATAATTTGGCGCGGATGACATCCTTGTAAGGGGATTCCAACATGTATTTGTCAATCATTTCCGGCGTGAGATATTTCTCGATGGTGGGCTGGATATTCAGGCAGATTGGATAGTTTAATGCCGGATCTACTCCATTTAATACATTTAACAGGTCAAGCGGTGTCTGTGCGCCGGAGGTCAGGATGTTGGACCGGGCAAGAAGCTGCTCGTAGTTGTGCAGATAATACTCGTGAATTGCTTTGTCGCTCAATATCATGGCTGTCTCGTAGGTTGGAGACAGCAGGATTACATGTGTATTCGTGATGACATAATATGGAAATGCGGTTGCCTGCTGTTTAAAACGATTTCGCGCAGAGTAATAATAGTGCACTTCAAATGTGCCAGGAAATGCGGCAAATGATGGCAGCAGATTCTTCAAAATCTGAATGTTGTGTATATTATCATAGTTTTCGCCGTCCATCTGCGTTTTCTGATATTCGATTAAGTGCTTCACATGCAACGGCTGAAAGGTTGGATGATACAGTGGTTTGAAGAAGATAGACGCGTATGGGTGACTCATATCAGCAAATGTATATATAAATGGATGATCTTCGGTTGTCACATTTTTCAGGGCGACAGAATAGATTGCGTTTACAATCTGATAGGTGCCTTGAATCAACATACAGTTCGACCAGGTATCGACATTTGATACAATCAAATCATAAGGGGAATCGTCTGTCTGGTAGAGCGTCGATGTGGACATTTCCAAAATACGCTTGATTTCCATATGTGTCTGGAAACGCTCGGGTCCAATCTGATTGATCAAAAAAGCCTGTTCTAATTCTTCCTTGTCAATCGGCGAAAGTGCGAAAAACGGAAGAAGCTTTTCGTAGATTTCTTTTGTGATTTTTCTTTGCCCGGATAAGATTTTCTGAAGTGTTGTACGATTGAGGCCGCTTTGCTGAGAGATAGAATATACCGTATATCCGTTTGATTCGATGTAGTGCTTGATCAAAGCCTGTATTGTATCCATAATTTTCCTCACTATACTTTAATGCTATGTATATTTTAAAACACAACTATATAAAATGCTATCGCTAAAAATTACAAAAACCGTCACATTTTTTGTCACATATTGAAAATGCATATTTTTTTCTTATAATTGGAACTGTATTGGCAAGGTAGACGGAGAAAAGGGGAGAATGTAATACGTGTTTGTGACAATGATTATATAAACTCCTTGCACATATCGGAAAAGTCTGCGTAATTGCAGACTTTTTTGCTTTGTCAATAAAAAATAACAAAGGGGGCTTTATATGAGAGCAATGAAATGTTGGAAACGGCTGACTGCATTTTTGTTGTCATTCGTCATGGTGCTTGGATTGGTTCTGACAAATGGAATCACCTCCGAAGCAGCGAGGAAAGAAACTGCATGGACAGAAGACGGGGAAATCGAAGTAACTGTTCCAAGTGTTATGTACAAGACACATGTGCAGTCATTTGGATGGGAGAAAAGCTGGAAGAAGGACGGACAATCTTCCGGTACGTTTGGAAAGGCAAAACGTCTGGAAGCCATTCAGATTCATGTAGACGGTGGTTATGGTATTGGAATTGAATACCGTACGCACGTGCAGAGCATTGGCTGGCAGGGCTGGAAGCATGATGGACAGTTATCCGGCACAAGTGGACAGTCAAAACGTCTGGAGGCAATTCAGATTCGTCTGACTGGTAATAATGCAGATTTATATGATGTATATTATCGTGTACATGCACAGACCTATGGCTGGATGGGCTGGGTAAAAAATGGAGAGCCAGCAGGTACAGCAGGACAGGCGAAGCGTCTGGAGGCAATCCAGATTATTATAGTTCAGAAATGGGAATCTCCAGTCTACATGTACAATGCAAGCGGAGAGTCATTAAAGGGCTCTGAAAGCTGTGGATTTGTCGGAACAGCAAAGACAAATACATCCGATGCAAATGGTGTGGTAACATACAAAACGCATGTGCAGAGTTATGGAAACCAGAACTGGGTAAGCGATGGCAGTATTGCCGGAACAAGCGGAGAGGCGAAGCGTCTGGAAGCCATCTATATCAAGTTAAATGCATCGAAGCTTGGCTATACCGGAGGTATCCGTTATAAGACACACGTGCAGTCATTTGGCTGGGAGAAAGAATGGAAAAAGGATGGTCAGATGTCTGGAACGAGTGGAAAGGCAAAACGTCTGGAAGCCATTCGAATTGAGTTGACCGGCACGATTTCTTCTTATTATGATGTATATTATCGTGTCCACGCGCAGTCATACGGCTGGATGGGCTGGGCAAAGAACGGAGAGACTGCAGGTACAGCAGGACTTGGAAAACGATTAGAAGCAATCCAGATCTGTCTGGTAGAAAAGGGCAGCGATGCTCCAAATGCATTGCCGGCAGCTTCCAATGCCAAGGCTTATCAGGGAACACCGGAGCCAGTAGATAATAGTATCATTTATGTATATTCATGGAACACAGAGCTGGGAGAACGTCTGGAGTATTTTAAAGATAAATATCCACAGTATGCAGACAAAGTAAAATTTGAAAATCTGGGACTTGGCGGAACAAGCGATGAATACAAGAAAGAAATCGAAGCTGCATATCAGAAGGGCGGTCAGAAGGTTCCTTCGATTGTAGCGATGGATGAGGATGTTTCAAAATATTTTATGTCTTCGGACATGTTTGTGAGTATGGACAGCATTGGTATTACAAAGAAGGATTATAGCAATGCATTCCAGTACACCATTGATTATGCAACCGTAAATGGCAAGTTAAAAGGACTTTGCTGGCAGGCAACACCGGGATGTTTTGTCTATCGTACAGATATTGCACAGAAGGTGCTTGGAACTTCTGATCCGGCAAAGGTACAGACATATGTAAAGGATTGGGATGCCTTTATGCAGACTGCAGAAAAGATGAAGCAGGCAGGCTATAAGATGGTATCCGGACCAAAGGAAATCCAGAATGCGGCATTGGCAGATCGAAAGAGTGCATGGGTAAATGATGGTACTGTTACGATTGATCCGGCTGTTGACAAATATTTAGAGCTGGCAATGCAATTGATCGACAATGGTTATACAAACAAGAATGATCCTTGGACCGATGGCTGGGTAAGTGATTTCACAGGTGATGTATTTGGCTATTTCGGATGCCCTTGGTTTGTATACTGGACAATCAACGATGAGAAAAGTGGTTCCGCTACAGCAGGAAAGAGAAATATCTGTGCAGGCCCTTCCGCTTATAATTGGGGTGGTGCATATCTTTCTGTAACGGATAAGTGTCCAAACAAAGAGCTTGCAGCGCTTGTATTAAAGACACTTTGCTGCGATACCGATGTGATGTATAAGATTCAGGACGAGACCTTGGATTTTGTAAACAACAAGGCAGTCGTTCAGAAGATGATTGCGAATGGAAAGGGTGCAACTCCGATTTTGGGAGGCGCAAATCCATTGCAGACATGGTATAATGTAGCAGTCAAGGTTGATGGATCAAAGGCAACACAGTACGATTCGGTAATTGATGGATATCTGTATACAGTTATCGATGGATGTGAGGGTGGACACCACGAGTCGAAGGATGATATGAAATCAATGTTGAAAGCGATGATTAAAGAGGGATATCCAAATTTAACAGTGAAATAAAGAACGTTGTTTTTGACGATAAGGAGCACAGGTATTGCTTGTGCTCCTTCTTTTTTGTAAATAGAATGTAAAAAATAACAAAGTTATTGCAAAATAAATTTCATGTGATATACTAAATATAGTTTCTGGCTATATAGTTTTAATAACCGTGGAAACGCAGGATAAAAAAGGAGGATTTAAAGGGATGAGAGGCAAAAAATGTTGGAAAAGGGTGACAGCCGTCCTGATGGCATTCATGATGCTGGTCGGACTTGTAATGACAAACGGCATTACATCGGAAGCATACTGGTATAACAGTGAGGGTGAGCGTTATCCGAATGTTGGGTATAGAACCCATGTACAGTCAAAAGGCTGGGAGAGAACATTGACTTTGAACGGAAGAACATCCGGAACAGTCGGAGCAGGAAAACGTCTGGAAGCAATCCAGATCATTGTAGAGCCAGGGTATGGTGTTGGCGTTGAGTACCGTACACATATTCAGTCAAAGGGCTGGGAGAAAACATGGAAAAAAGATGGCGAAACATCTGGTACAAGTGGAGAGGCAAAACGTCTGGAGGCAATTCAGATCCGCCTGACTGGTACAAACAAGAACAAGTATGACATTTATTATCGTGTACAGGCACAGACTTATGGCTGGCTTGGCTGGGTAAAGAATGGTGCTTATGCAGGAACTGCAGGACAGGCAAAGAGACTGGAAGCAATCCAGATTATCATTATGCCAAAGACAGATTATCCAACGGATTACGAGGGCTTTGATGGAACGATCGGTGGTGGATTCGTAGATATGGGTAAGAACCCGACAACCGATGGTTCAGGTGCAGTTTCTTACATGACACATGTACAGTCATATGGTAACCAGAAATGGGTAAGTGATGGTTCTATCTCCGGAACAAGCGGAGAGGGAAGAGACTCGAAGCAATCTCGATCAAGGTAAACAATGCACAGTTGAATAATATCAGCGGTGGTATTGCATATACAACGCATGTACAGACTTATGGCTGGTCACAGGGCTGGAAGTATAATGGAGCAGCATCTGGAACAAGAGGAGAAGGAAAGCGTTTGGAGGCAATCCGTATTCAGTTAACAGGCCAGCTGGCACAGTACTATGATGTATATTATCGTGTACACGCACAGACTTATGGCTGGCTCGGCTGGGCAAAAAATGGCTCAATTGCAGGTACATCCGGTTTAGCAAAGAGACTGGAAGCAATTCAGATCGTGATTATTCCAAAGGGTGAGCATGCTCCAAACCCATTGCCGGCAGCACCGGGTGCAGCAGCATATGTGCATTAATCGGAATACATAACAGAAGATTGGAAGAGACATTATGAGTGATCATAATGTCTCTTTTTTTATGCACGTCAATTGTAATCTGAGATTCCATACCCGCCATCTCAGACTTCTTTAAAAGT
>ERZ859980.200-NODE-200-length-43647-cov-2.601257_pt1 | contig 43647 bp, 45 predicted proteins | sample MGYA00509984_ERZ859980 | MGnify/ENA primary metagenome ERZ859980 (study PRJEB30046, sample SAMN00715173) | human gut metagenome | study: EMG produced TPA metagenomics assembly of the A metagenome-wide association study of gut microbiota in type 2... | reverse complement strand
AAGGAGCTCTTTTTCCTTTTTTATAATAGTATCTGGGACTGTTGTTCCGTTGATAAGATTTTCAAGTTGTTGTGCGACTTCGGCTTGTTTGTTTGGATACAGATGACTATAAGTATTTAAGGTTTGAAAGAATTGTAGAGCAGATGAAACAGGCACAGGGGATCACGGAACAGTTAAAGGCAGAAAATCAGATGGAATGGGTAGCGAGAATGAACAATATATAATCGTGTGCAAGGGAGATTGTGGATACAGAGATGGTTTATCAATAATGGAAATAAAATGAAGGAGAAAAGGCGGCAGTTTAGAAAGGCTGTTGCCTTTTAGGAATTGTTGTTTATTTGTTGTTTTTTATAAGCTATACTATAAGGAAAAGATAACATTAGAGCCAGAGGTGAAATTTATGAACTATAAAATTTTAATGGTTGATGATGATAGAGAATTGCTAAAAATGCTGAATCAATACTTTACATTGAAGAATTATACGGTAATGATTGCAGAAAATGGCATAGAAGCAATGGAAAAGATAAGTGCAAATCCTGATATTATTTTATTGGACGTAAATATGCCGGGAATGGACGGAATTGAAGTGTGCAGAAGAATCAGAGATATGGTTTCCTGTCCGATTATTTTTTTGACTGCAAAAGTAGAAGAACAGGATCGAGTAATGGGATTGTTGTCTGGTGGTGATGATTATGTTTTAAAACCATTCAGTTTGAAAGAATTAGATGCTAGAATTATTGCCCATTTGAAACGTGAAGAACGTTTATATAGGAAAAAAGAACAAAGGTTTTATGGAGAATTAGTGATTGACTATGCCAGTAAATGTGTACATATTAAAGGGAATGCTTTAGAGCTTACGAAATTAGAGTATGAGATCATAGAATTTTTGTCTATGAACCCTGAAATGGTATTTGATAAAGAACGAATCTATGAGAAGATTGGCGGATATGATGCAGAAGGGGACAGCCGGGTGGTTACGGAGTTGATTCGCAGAATCCGCAAGAAAATGAAAATGTATTCGGAACACGAATATATTGCAACGGTATGGGGGAGGGGATATAAATGGGCAAAATAAAAAATCTTTCGTTAAGGAAAACCATTGTTTTGTATATGATAATTAGTTTAATAATTAGTTTTTATCTTTCAGCACTAATTATGCGAATAGCAAGCACAGTACAAAACAACATTTGGTGGAATTATGTAGACCAAGAAGAATATTTTGAAATGGCTGAAGGGGATGGTAGAAGGTATTTGCCAGATGTTCCGAGACCACATTCTTATGAAATGAAAGAATTTGATTATCATGTATCGGAAATATGTGATTTTCTTCAGACATTTACAGTGCTTATCGTATCTGTTGCAGGGAGTATTATAGCGGTATTTCTTTTTTATAAGCATAAACTGAAATGCCCTATCGAAGAATTAGAACTGGCTTCCCGACAAGTTGGTCGAAATAATTTAGATTTCCATATCACTTATGAAAATGAAGATGAGATGGGCGGATTGTGCAAAGAGTTTGAACGAATGAGAGGACAGCTGGCAGAGAATAATCAACAGTTATGGAAAATGCTTGAGGAAGAAAAGGCTTTGCGGGCTGCCATTGCACATGATATACGTTCTCCGCTCTCTGTGCTGGAGGGGTATCAGGAAATGCTTTCAGAATATCTTCCGAAGAAAGAGATAAATATGGAGCAAGCCTTAGAAATGGTAAATGAAAGCAAAAAACAGATTGAACGTATGGATATCTTTGTGGAAACTATGCGAAAGATGAGCAGTTTAGATACAAGGGAGTTAGTAGCAGAAGAAATTACCAGTAAACAGGTAGAAATAGACGTACGGGCAGAGATGAACGTGTTTAGGAAAAAATTTGGAAAGCTATATGAATTAGAATGTTCGGAAACAGAAGAAAAATTTTCAGGAGATAAGGAAGTGATTTTAGAGGTTATAGAAAACCTTTTGTCAAATGCCTTTCGTTACGCCAAGACAAAAGTGGAAATGGAAGTGTTTCTTACCTGTTCTGAATTACAGATCAGAATAAAGGATGATGGAGTGGGATTTACAATAGATAAGCAAAAGGCAACAGAGCTTTTTTATCAGCAAAATGTGAAAGACAGTTTGAAACATTCAGGAATGGGCATGTATATCAGCAGATTGTATTGTGAAAAGCATGGTGGTCAGTTACTGATAGAAAATGAAAAACAGAGTGGAGCTGTAATAACAGCAGTATTTCATCGGATTGCATGAGCGGTCCGATTTTTTTATGCTGTTGTCTTTTTGTTGTGATTTATATTTTATGATGTCTATAACGAAGGAAAGGAGGAATACGTATGATTGCTATTTTTAAAAGAGAGATTAGGAATTATCTAAAGCGACCGTTATTTTGGGTAGGTGTTCTGCTTGTGATTTATGGTGTGTTTAATGCGACAAGTCCATATTTAACCACACATTATCTTACAACGGGGGAGGAAATCATCAATGATCAGTCCAACACTTCGGTTGAAGGAGAAGTGTATGAGGGCTATATTCCAGCCACGCCTGAAAAGCACAGAGAGGTATGGCATGAAAAGGTAAAAATAAAATTAACGGATGTGTTTGGATTGACGGATTCAGAAGCACAGAATGTCATTGAAAAGCTGGAAAGCATGAATTTAAAAGAGGCCTATGCGTATTTGGAGCAGGAATATGACTGGTACGGGGCAAGGTATTTATACGAGGACAGTACGTATTATAAGGGAACGGCAGAAGAAATCAACGCATATCTAGATAAAAAATTGGAAGATAAGACATTTTCTTTTTATTACGCAAGAAAATTTGCTGATTTTGCGGGTCTGTATATGGTGTTTTTTGCAATTATTATGTTGGCGGTTTTATTTTTACAAGATACAAAAAAGCATACTTATGAATTGTTGCATACAAAGCCTGTGACTGCCGGGAAGTATGTAATGGGAAAAGTGAGTGCAGGATTTACAATTTGTTTGCTTGTGCTAACTATTTTGAATATACTGTTTTGGGTATTGTGCCGCATCTATACAAAGGATAGTGGATTTGAAGTGCGACTATGGGATTTTGTGGCTTCTACGGTACTTTATATATTGCCTAATATGCTGATGATTGTGAGTATATATACATTGATTTCACTCATATTTAAAAATCCACTTCCGGGTGTACCACTTTTGATTCTTTATATGGTGTATTCCAATTTGGGCGGAACTAATGCAGAGGGAGTTTACGGATATTGGGGCAAACCTTTGGCAATCATGGTACGATTTCCGGGGCAGCTTTTTGATACGACACCGCCCCCGATGGCGCTCTTAAATCAAAGTTTTCTTATTATTGTATCGGTAGTAATTATACTGATTTCGATACAGATTTGGAAGCGGAGGCGAATATAAATGAAGAAGGAAATGAAGATTGTTCTGCCATTTTATAAAATTGCTTATGCAGTATCCTTTGTTGTAATTTTAAGTGTGATTCGTGCAGTTGTTTTCACGTATGAAATAGGACTATCCATAGAGCCGCCTTTTGCGATATTGACTGCTGTTTTTTGTGCAGATACTTATGTGCAGGAAATTACAAGCAACCGTTCCGAAGTTCAGAGACTGTATCAGATAAAAAAGAGAATCTATTCTATTATACAGAGACTGATGATACAGGGAACTTTTTTGCTGCTGCTCGCTGTTCTTGGATATGGATTGTTTTTTGCGTTTCAGAAACCAATTACACATCCAGTAACAGAAAGTGAAATACTTCAGTTTATTACCTGTTTTGGGGCGATTGTAGTAACTATTTTCTTTTGGGGAATATTGGCTAATACATTGTCTATGCTTTTTCGCAATATGTGGATGGGAATTGGAAGCAGTCTTTTGATATGGGTAGCAACAAATTCCACAGGTGGAGATAAACTTTTTGGAGCATGGAATCTGTTTTCTTATTCTTTTAGAGATATAGAAAATACTGCCGATATTACATGGCTGTATGGGAAAGGCTTGTGTATTTGTATCGGACTGATTTTGTTACTGGCATTGCCGAAGATCGTAAGAAAGAGAGGGTAAATTTATGAGTATTCATATTGAGGATTTAACGGTAAGATTTAAGAATAGTGTCACAGCAATCGACCATGCAGATTTAGATATACCAAATGGGATATTTGGACTATTGGGAGAAAATGGAGCGGGAAAGACAACTTTGATGAGAGTTTTGACCACTGTGCTTAAACCTACAAACGGAATGGTTACATTAGACGGAATTTTGTATAGCGAAGGAAACTATGAAAAAATCCAAAGAAAGATAGGGTATTTACCACAGGAAATTGAACTGTATCCTAATTTGACGGTTCAGGAGTGTTTGGAGTATATGGGAGATCTGGCAGGTGTTCCGAAAGCAGAATGTAGAAAGCGGATAGATTATTATTTGAAAAAGACCAGTCTTATAGAACATCGTAAGAAGAAAATGAAGCAGTTATCAGGCGGTATGAAGCGACGGGTAGGATTGGTGCAGGCGCTTTTAAATGAACCGGAATTTTTAATTGTGGATGAGCCAACTACCGGTTTAGATCCGGAGGAACGTATTCGCATCCGCAATTTGTTAGTAGATTTTTCTGAAAACAGAACGGTTTTGTTTTCAACTCATGTGGTAGAAGACTTAGCTGCCACCTGCAATCAGCTTGCAATTATGCATAAAGGTCGATTTCTGTATGCGGGTTCTATGAAGAATTTGACAGAAGAAGCACAGGGGAAAATCTGGATTTGCAAAGTACCTGATGAGAGAAAAGCAAGAGAAGTGGAACAGAAGTATCGTATTACATCTAAACAGTATGTTGAGGGGGGATTGCAGTTAAGAGTGATTTCTGAAATACAGCCAGAATTGGAGTGTATGTCAATTCCTGCAACGTTGGAAGATGCTTATATTTATGTGACGAATCAATACGAGTAGATAAAGCACCATCTGATGCTTTACTACCAGTTGCACGTTGTTCGCTTTGAATATTTGTGGAGAAAAAGTATGTATTATTTTGGCTTTCTATAAAACCTATAAACCAGCCATTTATATCCTGCCCGTTCACTCGTCCGGTTCCGGTTTTTCCATAAATTCTCCATTTTCAGAGGCGGTAAGATGGATGGAATTTTTGACGGCATGAATATTAGCAGGAGTAAAGTTGAAGTTGTTTCGATATAAATTTTTCAAAAGTTCAACTTGTTCTACTGGTGAAATCTTTAAGGATGACTGCATCCAGTAGGAAGAGAAATCTCCGGATATATTTTTATTGCCATATCCTATTTGCTGAAGGTATGAATTTATAGTGGAAGATCCGAGCTGCTTGTCGATTGATTCAAAATACCAGTTTGTATATATCTTTTAAAAGGTATATGATTAAGAAAAACGGCAGGAGGTATCTGAATGAAATCACATAAATATTGGTCTATCGGTGCACTGATTACAATGCTTGGAACTTTTTATACAGGTTATAAGGGATCAAAAGAAGGCCATAAGTACTTTGCAGCAAGTTCTTTGCTTTGCATGATTATGGCTATTTATACAGGACACAAGATGATTTCTGGTAAAAGTAGGAAGAAAAAAGAAGTTTCAGTAGAGAGTGTTGAAGATTAAAAAACAAAATATTTTAATAAATAACGCCGGTGCGGGATTTTTGATATCCAGTACTGGCGTTATTTATTCTACAGGGGCTTGGGGGTGTAGCCACCAAATATACTATTCGTTTTCTGCTTCGGCAAGTTTGTTAAGGATCCACTCCCTATTGATAACTATTTCATCATCATCGCGGAGATCCTTGAAATCATTGCAGTGTGAAGAAGCAAATTCATACATATTGTCAATGTCAACTGCACCAGTAATCTCACCCTTATTAATGATTACAAGAATATTTGTTCCGTCGTCGTCGACAGCAAAGCGCAGTTCATCAAATTCTATATCGGGATCATTTTTGAGAATAGAATCTGTCGCAAGTAATTTAACAAGTTCCATTACCCTGTCATCTTTACCTGCATCAAAGATCTGGATCTTTTCAACGAGCTGATTTGCTGATGTCACAATCCGGTATAAGTACTTTTCGGTACGATAATCAGCCAAAGCATTTTTTTCATAAAATATTTCATATGTCTTCTTTACTTCTGATTCAGGAACCAGATAAATCATGACAAGATCTTCCATCTGGTGATAGAGTGTGGAGTAGTTTAAACGAAAGGTCTCTCCACAGCTCGGGCAGGTATAAAGGAAAATAGATTGATTAAGTACCTTCTCTTTCATTTCAGGATCCAGTGCAGTATTAATACTGTCCCAGAGCTCAAAATCTCCCTCATGATGGCAGGAAGGACAAGTTACCTTTTCTATATGATGTCTTGACATAAATGATCCTCCTTTCAGTGAGATAAATCTATAGTTTTTCTATTGTAGAATAATCTTATCCGCTATTATTTCGCCAGAAAATTACTCTGTATCTCCATCGGCATATGATAAGCCTGGCCTCGTTTTGTCAGGCTGTATAGTTTAAAGCTCATGAGTTCCGGAGTCGCATTCAAAGAGCTGCAGAGTCCGAAATAATCCAGGTCTTCGTTCTGAACCATATCTTCAATCTCCTCATCATCAATCAGAAGATCGGCAGCAAACAGATTGGCCTGGTATTCTGTATTATCCGTCATATTGTAGAGGGTATCATCTTGCATTGGAGCCATTTTCAGCTGGGAACGATGCAGGATGATATGCCCTAATTCATGGGCGGCAACGATCATCTTTTCTTCTTCTGAAAGGAAACTGCTGATCATGACATAGATTGTCTTACAGCTCATAAAACAGTATCCTTTCAGTGTCTTATATCTGGAAGTTTCACCGACCACAATGTTCATCTGATCCATGATCTCAAATGGATCTCGGGTTCCATATTTCTTGATTAATTTCTTTGTTTCTGTATATATGTAAGTGTTTCTCAAATAAATCACCTCAAAAGTAAAAAATAAAAAGGGCAGAAATATCCTTGTAACTATAAGGTAACAGATTAGGTGTACAATAATCCCGCCTTCTATTATTTTTCCTCTTGGTTTTTCAGATATTTTTTCGGTGTAAATTTCTTTGCACGTCTTTTGGAATCCAGATAAAGGCTCTGGATCTCATCCATAAAAGCTATTTTATCTTCGTCTGTCAGTGATCCACCGGCAAACATAGCTGCAGCCTGTTCCAGAATCTGCTGAGCCTGTCTGGCACCACGGTTACCAAACTGTTCGGATGCTTCTGTGATAAAAGCTTCATTCTCACTCATGAGATAAGAAACGTCACACTGTAATGCATCTGCCAGTTTCTGATACAGAACATTTTGTTTTGGAAAACGTCCTTCTACTTCCCAGGATCGAATGGTCCTATATGAAACACCAACCATGCTGGCCAGTTCCTGCTGACTCATCTTTTTTTCTTTTCTTAATGATCTTACTTTTTCACCGAATGTCATAAACATACCTCTTTCTAAGCCTTGTCTTATAAGTTTCATTAGCCGCTTCAAGGCAAAACGGGAAATGTGTCTCCTAAAAAATAAAAATTAATCTTGACAAAGGGAGATATCTCTCCTATAATGTGAATCACAGATAAGGGGAAACATCTTTCCTATAAAATACACAATATTTCCTCTTTTGTCAATGGATATGTGAAATGAATTTCCTGTAATTCAATGAAAACAGGAAGGATAGACAATCATTGATAGTCAAAATGGGATACATGTTACAAAAAGAGGAAAGACGTATGGGAGGTGGCAATGTGAGTCAGGATCAGACTTCTATTATCTGTATTGATCTGAAGTCCTTTTATGCTTCTGTAGAATGCGTAGAACGTGGGCTGAATCCATTTAAAACAAACCTGGTGGTTGCAGATCCGACCAGATCAAAGTCAACAATCTGCCTGGCAATCACTCCGGCTATGAAGTCTCTTGGCATCAAGAACCGGTGCCGGATCCATGAGATACCGGATTGTGTGAAGTACATCACAGCCATGCCAAGGATGCAGCTGTATATGGATTATTCCGCAAAGATCTATGGAATCTATCTGCGGTACGTCTCAAAAGAAGATATCCATGTGTACAGTGTCGATGAGTGTTTTATTGATGTGACAAACTATCTGCAGCTTTATCATCTCACTGCAAAAGAAATGGCGGTAAAGCTTATGCAGGAGGTTATGGAGGAAACAGGTATCACTGCAACCGCTGGTGTGGGAACCAATCTGTATCTTGCTAAGATCGCAATGGATATCGTAGCAAAGCATGTGGATGACCATATTGGAATCCTGGATGAATTCTCTTACAGAGAGCAGCTATGGGATCATAAACCATTAAGTGACTTCTGGAGGATTGGATCCCGGACTGAAAAAAAACTAGCCGGTTATGGAATCCATACAATGGGCGATATTGCAATGGCTTCTTTAAGATCCGAAGACTGGCTGTATAAGATGTTTGGGATTGATGCAGAGCTGTTGATCGATCATGCATGGGGATATGAAACATGCCGGATGAGTGACATCAAGAACTATCATTCGGAGGAACACAGCCTTTCAAATGGTCAGGTGCTGATGCGAAATTATTCTTTTGACGAAGCACTTGTGATCGTAAGGGAAATGACAGATAATCTGGTCCTGGATCTGTTTGAAAAAGGACTGGTAACAAGCTCTCTCACCTTATGGATCGCCTATGACCACAGGTATGAGCATGAGGCATCCAAAGGAACCGTAAAACTCGAAAAAGGAAGTAACAGTTCCAAAAAGATCATGGATGCAGTGGCAGATTTATATCTCAGGATTGCGGACAGATATACCGGAATCCGAAGAATCGAGGTGTGTGCGAACAGGGTTGCTCCTGAAAGTTATGTGCAGTACAGCCTGTTTGATGATCCCAAACAGACCGATAAAGAACGGCATTTACAGGAAGCAGTATTGAATGTAAAGCAGCGTTATGGAAAGAATGCGATCATGCGTGGATCCAATCTGCTGGAGTGTTCCACCTATAGAGAACGCAATGAACAGGTTGGAGGACACCGTGCTTAGAGGAGGTGCGAATAGTGCTGGCAAGTGCATATCAACCGTATTTATATTTACCAAGACCGGTTTCCAGGAGACATCCCATGGACGTAGGACGCAGGGCAAAACAGTTTGCTCCATTTGCGGCACTTCGTGGACTGGATGAAACGATCCGGCAACAGGAAATCATTTACGAACCAAAAAGAGATTTATCTGAGGAAAAGAAAAATGAGCTGGATATGAAATTAAGGATCCTGGCATATGGAATGAAGATACAGGCAACTTATTTTCAAAAGTCATGGAAGAATCCATTAATTGGTCAGTACCATACATTATCTGGAACCGTAGAATTTTTTGATCCATCAGTCCACTTACGGATTGATGATACCGAGATCCAGATCCAGGACATCTGTGATCTGACTGGTGATGTATTTGAAACTATTGAAATATCATGTTAATTAATCACAGCGGAATTTTTTATACCGGAAAGAGTGAGTGGTAGCTGGTGAAAGGATAAAAAAGGATGCACAGATCGACAAAGCAGATCTGATCAGAATAGAAATCGTGCTGTTCGTGTAGCTTTGGCACTTACGGAATGGATGGCATGATGCTCATAAGGCGGATTTGATTTCCCTTTGGTCCGTTGAGTAATAAATGGAGAAATATCTTATTGCTTAAAGGAGGAAGCCTATATGGGATCAGGTGCTATTAAATGGCATGTACACTGCTCTGTATGTGGAGCATTTATTGAAAAGAGCGCACAAAGCGATTCAGAAGTGGAGTGCAAAAAATGTCGCAGTACATTGGAGATATTTGTAAAGGATGATATGGTGTCGGTTCGTCCGATCCACATCCGAGATGAACAATTAAAGTCCAGGATGCGGACGTATTCCCGAAAGATGATGAATCAGGGATCATAACAGAATAGAATGAGCTGTCTGTAGTAAGCGTTGGATTTGGCAAGAACCATCAAGAACGCACCAGACAGCAAGAGTTTGTCAAGGAGCTGAACCTGACTGGAATCACTAAGAGCCCGGCAAAACATTTACGGATACACTGCAAGATCAGAAGTATTTTCTGGTTTTGGAGATTGTTGAAGTATTTGTTTTGTCGGGCTTTTTTGACGTATTTCGAAAAATTTTTAAATTTTTTTGTCGTACACCACTGTAAAACAGGCTCTCAGCGTTTCGTTATATAGAGGTTGAATTCTTTTTTGCAAAAATAATTGTAAATAGAGATTTTGATAATATGACACAAAGGAGGAAGCAAAGATGACTGAAATCGAATACCAGGAATTTGTAAGGCGTTGTCCTTACGATGCTATGGGCGATTATTCCATGTTTCGCAAACAGCAAACAGAGAATAAATCAGAGTGCATTCAGTGCAAATCCCAAAATGAGCAGTAATCTAACATACTAATTATGTAAGCAGATTATGCGTTATCAAGGAGTCGCGGACTCCCGTTCAAAAAAAACGGGTGAGTTCGTGACCTCTTGCGCTGCAGTTCTTTATGTCTGTGCAGAAATTTCATAAAAGATGGAAAGAACCACCCGGAGCCGAAAAGGCAGAAAGGTGGTCATTATGTTGACATTAAAAGAACTGAAGAAAATCGTGAAGGTTGCTGATATGGAGAAAAGAATCCCAAGCGTGAAATCCTTGAAAGAACACAAAGTTGTAGTAAAAGAAATGATCAATGCAGATACAACGATCTCTGTTTATGATCACGGATATGTGCTTTATACAGCGGGAAATCAATCAACCGTATTTCCGCTTCATAGTTGTGATGACTATGAATATGTGAGTGTAACTGGCGATAACAAGGAATTCAATAAAGAGTTCTTTGATAATGAAAACTGGTATATCCGTCTGCTGATGGAGGCTGAAGACCGTATGGCATACAGCCAGAGCAAAATCAGCACCAATCATGGTGTATTTTCTAACAGCGATGTTACAGATGATGCGGAGATTATGAGAGGATCTTCAAAAGATTTTGTTGACGATGTTATCGACAGAGAAATTCTGAATGCGCTGATCAAGGAATTGACAGAGAGGCAAAAGACGGTACTCAATCTGATTTATTTCGAAGAAATGCGCCAGCAGGATGTCGCAGATTATCTGGGAATCAAACAGCAGAGTGTAAATGACCTCCTGAACAGGGCATTAAAAACGATGAAAAAAAAGGCTGAAAACGAAGAATTTTAAAAAAATTGAATTAGACCACTGTAAAACAGGCTCTGAGCGTTTCGTTATATGAAGGGTTTGCATAGAACACCTTCATGTACCTTGAAAAATGAATAGCCTGCCCGGAGTGATATTTGGTTTGAACATGCATAGAGCGAAAAGCTGCGTGTCTGCCAGAAGAAAACGTATCAGAGATGGAAACTGATATAGGAACGGATCCGGGAAAGAAAACAGGAAAACGCTTAAATCTTAAATCAAAATAAAATGTCTGAATCTGAAAAGAGGATGACAGTAGAAATCATGTGGCGGTATTTGTGACAAACAGGTACCGCCATATATTTGTGCTGTTATCTCAGCTTGTGCTGACTGTCCCAAATAGCGCAAATTTCAGGAAAGGAGGCGATCATCTTCGTATAAAAGATAATATGCAGACACTAACAGATAACCATATACAAAAGAATCAGAAAGGAAGGATTTAAGAGAATGAACGTGAAAAAGAAAGCACGCAGGGTGATGTCTGGTTTACTGACCGCAGTAACGGTCCTATCGATGGTACTCTCTCCCGTTGTTGCCTATGCTTCTGATGATGCCGGATCTGTAAAAAAGATTCCGTATTATGAGGAGATCAAGGATCAGCTGGATGAAGATGAAGTGGTAACTGCAAAGGATTATGAGATCAAGGTTGGAGACAATTTCGATGTAAAGAGTGATTATACCGGTCTTACAATCCAGGATGACAGCAAAGTAAAAGTTACATTTCAAGAAGCAAAAGATACGGACGGAAATGACTTTTCTACCGATTATGCCAATTCCTATAAGGCAGTCTATTATGTAGAACCACATACAACGGATCACCCAACCTACCAGATCAATCGAAAGATCGTGGTAAAAGAAGCGGATCAACAGAAAGATTCGCAAGCAGAAAGTTCTTCTGATCAGGATGCAGGTTCTTCCGATAAGACAGAAACAGAGGATTCTGAGGCTGACTCGTCTACAGAAGAAACTGGTGATGCTGGCACGGAGAGCAAAACAGAACTGACAGAAAAAGAATTTGATGCAGAGATCGAAGCAACTGAAGATCAGGAGACCGTTGATCCGGAAACAGGGATCACACTCTCAGAGATCATGCAGGAAGCTGTTGACCAGGAAGTTGCTCTTGCAGATCTTGAAGCAGGTGAAAGTATTACTTTCGATATGCCAATGATGCTTGCTTCCGGTGAAACAGGAACAAAATCAGTCACTGTTACAGCCGGCTCCTGGTACTATTATGCAGACTATGGATTAGGTTCTTATCTGACTTGTCCATATTACGTGAAATGGGGAAGCATCAATGCGACAGCATACTGTGTTGAACCATCCAAAAAAGGACCGGGAAATGGAACTTATACGATCCAGAAACTTGCCGATGGAAAGACACTTGCAAAGGTCTGCTATTACGGAACAAAAGCAAGTGATGAGAATGGTTTCTTCGATGAGATGCATCCGGATTTTCCGGCAGGAAAGAGATTCATTATTACCCATATCGCAGCGGCTTATGCAAATGGATCCAGTGACTGGGCATCCGGAACCAATGCGACAGGGAAGAACCTGGCAATGGAACTTTATAACTATTGTGTAAATATGCCGGACATTCCGTCTGTAGATATGAGCTTTTCCGAATCTAATGTAAAGGCTTATGTGGAAGGAAACAGCCAGCGAACAAGTGTGATCACATTCAAAGCAGATAAACTGCAGACAATCACTTTCAAGCTGCCAAATGGTGTAAAGCTTGTAAATATAACAACCGGAAAAACCAGTGCTGCAGGAGCAAGTGTAGAAATCAGTGGAGGTACACAGTTTTATCTGACAGCACCACTTGATCAGGCAGAGAGCGTCAGTGCTACATTTTCTTCTCGGATGAAGGGAAGCATTGATAAAGAATACTCTGCTTACAAGATTGTAACAGGATCCGGAACACAGGATCTGGCTCTTGTTTTCGGTGAAGGTGTCGGAAATGAGAAATATGTGGATTTTAAAGTAACCTGGACGAAAGAATGCAAGGTATCCATTGTAAAGAAAGATCAGGATACAGAAAATGCACTGGCCGGTGCAGTGTACGGTATCTATTCCGATGCTGCATGTACAAAGCTGATTGCAGAGATGCCTGCAACAGATCAGAATGGTGCTTCTCAGCTTACAATGGAAAAGACACAGGAAGTTGTTTATCTGAAAGAGATCTCTGTTCCGATAGGATATCAGATTGATACAAAGTCTTATAACGTGACGCTTGCTATCGGAAAGACAACGACCAAAAATGTAACAGACAAACGAGTAAATGCAAAGCTCAATATTGCAAAACAGGATGCTGAGACAGGCAATGAAGCACAGGGCGATGCAACACTGGAAGGTGCGGTATATGGTCTTTATGCAAGAGAAGACATTGTTCATCCGGATGGAAGAACCGGAACGATCCATAAGAAAGACAGCCTGATCACATCTCTGACAACGGATAAGAATGGCGAAGCTTCTGTATCGGATCTCTATCTTGGAAAGTATTATCTGAAAGAGCTTAGTGCTCCGGTTGGCTACGTACTGGATCCGACAGAACATGATGTGGACTGTACTTACGAAGGTGCTACTGTTCCGACAGTAGAAAGAACTTCTGTATGTAAAGAAACTGTCATCAAACAGCCGTTCCAGATCATCAAGGCCGCAAACAATGGAAAGACAGATGCAGATTTGCTTAAGGGAGTTGGTTTTTCAGCGTGGCTTGTCAGTGATCTGAAAGTAAAAGCAGATGGAAGTTATGATTTTGATTCAGCCAGACCAGTCGTACTGACTGCAGATGGCCAGACAGAAATGTTTACCGATGAAAAAGGATATGCAAAATCAATTCCGCTTCCATATGGAACTTATGTGGTGAGAGAAACCACAAGCAAACACAACTATGCACCGGTCGATGATTTTGTAGTGAAGATCACAGAGAATCATCCAGATACACCACAGACATGGCGAGTGCTTCTGGATAAGGAATTCAAAGCAAAATTAAAGATCATCAAAAAGGATGCAGAAACACAGAAATCGGTACTCCTGGCCAATACCGAATTTAAGGTATATGACCTAGATAATCAGAAATATGTGGAACAGACAACATCCTATCCAAAGCCAACGGTACACAAATCTTATTTCACAAATGAAGAAGGATACCTGGTACTGCCAAAGAATCTGAAACCTGGTAACTACAGGATTGAGGAAGTGACGGCACCCGATGGGTACACAATATCCAAAAACCATGTGACAGTAAAAGTTGACTCAGATACTGCTTATCTGACTGATTCTGTTACAGGAGATGCAGTCATTGATGTGGAATATACTAACGTGCCAGTTAAAGGTCAGTTAAAGATCTATAAACAGGGTGAAGTATTAAAAAGATTTGATAAGGACTTTCAGTATGAAATGGATAAACTTGCAGGAGCAGAATTTGAAGTCTATGCGGCAGAGGATATCTATACTGCCGATCATCAGGTAGATGCAGATGGACAGAGAACGCTGTATTTTGCAAAGGATGCACTGGTAGCAACGGTCACAACGGATGCAGATGGTTATGCAACTGTAAAGAATCTTCCACTTGGCAGATACTATGTCAAAGAGAAGAATGCACCGGACACTTATGTGTTAAATACTGTGCCGGAAAATGTCGAATTTGCTTATGCGGATCAGGATACTGCAGTGATCGAGAAAGAAATCTCTGTCACAGATGAACGACAGAAAGTGTCGATTACTGTCGAAAAACAGGATGCTGAGACAGGCAATACAGTAGCCGGAGCAGTGTTCGGTATTTACAATGCAAAAGACATTCAGACGAAAGATGGAAAAGTGATCGTTAAAGCAGATACTCTTTTACAGGAAATGACTTCTGATGAAAAAGGTCAGGCAGCATGTACACTGGATCTTCCACTTGGAAGCTATTATGTAAAAGAACTGAAAGCACCAGATGGATTCGTATCTTCGGATGAAGTACTGAGATTTGATGCTTCTTATCAGGGGCAGGATGTACAGACAGTAACATTAAAATTCGTAAAGAAGAACCAGCCGACAACTGTTGAGATCACAAAATCAGATGCAACAACCGGTGTAGAACTGGATGGAGCTTATCTGAAAGTAACGGATAAAGATGGAAATGTAGTAGATAGCTGGACATCTTCCAAAGATGCACCGCATGTGATCAAATATCTGAAAGTGGGTGAGACTTATACCCTCCATGAAGAATTTGCACCACATGGCTATCTGGTAGCCAATGATGTGACATTCACAGTCAAAGATACCGGAGAGGTTCAGAAAGTGGAAATGAAGGACGAGGTACCGGTTGGTGAACTGATCATCAACAAAAAAGGAGAATTCTTGGATTCTGTTACACTGGCCGATAAGGTCAAAGGTGTGGTGGAACACATTTTCAACTATGTAACCGGAAAGCTGACAGATGTTACGTTTGAAGTCTATGCTGAGGAAGACATTAAGGCTGCCGATGGCGTCAGTGACGATTACTATAAAAAGGATGAACTGATTGCAACGATCAAGACAGATGAAACCGGTATTGCAAAACTGGAAAATCTTCCACTTGGGAAATACTACGTGAAGGAAACAGGAACTGCTTACGGTCATGTGCTGGATGGTGAGATCCGTCATGTAGATCTGACTTACGTGGATCAGAATACACCGGTTGTAGTCTATGACAAAGACTGGCAGAACAACCGTCAGAGAGTAGAAGTCAGTGTACTTAAGAAAGAAAAAGATTCTGACCGTACACTGGAAGGTGCTATCTTTGGATTATTTGCCAAAGATGACATTAAGTCTGAGACAACTGGTAAAGTCCTGATCGAAGCCGATGAGATCATTGAGCTGAAATCTACAGATGAAGAAGGAAAGATCACATTTGTTGCAGATCTTCCAATAGGAGCAACTTATTATGTAAAAGAGCTCTATGCACCAGACGGATTCGTAACCAACGATGAAGGAAAAGAATTTACGTTTGAGTATGCAGGTGAGGATCAGCCGACTGTAACCTATGATTTTACCTTTGAGAATCAGCCAACCATTGTAGAATTTACCAAATCCAGTCTGACAACCGGAAAAGAACTTCCAGGATGTAAGCTGAAAGTGGTAGATGCTGATGGAAATATCGTGGATGAATGGACTTCCGGTAAAGAAGCACATGTGATCCGTGAGCTGACTGTCGGAAAAGAATACACACTGGTTGAAACAAAACCTGCTGATGGTTACGTGACAGCTGAAAGCGTGAAGTTCACGATCAAAGATACTGCCGATGTGCAGAAAGTTGAGATGAAGGATGATGTAACGAAGGTGAAAATCTCCAAACAGGATATCGCCGGAAAAGAACTTCCGGGAGCGAAACTCACAATCCTTGATCAGGATGGAAAAGTTGTGGAAAGCTGGACCAGTACAGAGAAAGCACATTACATCGAAATGCTTCCGATCGGAAAATACACTCTCCGTGAAGAAACAGCACCGGATGGCTATCTGGTTGCAAAAGATGTGGAATTCGAACTAAAGGATACCGGTGAAGTACAGCATGTAACCATGGTGGATGAGGAAAAACCGGCAGAAAAGACACCGGAAGGTGGAAAACCTGTCAGTGATTCACCAAAGACTGGGGATAACACCAATCTGTGGCTGTGGTTTATGCTTCTCGGCATTGGTGCGACTGGTACAGGAGCCCTTGCATTTATGAGAAAAAAGAAACACTAATTAAATAAGAATGAGCGTTCATGGAAACCGAAAGGAATCTGTGGACGCTTTTTTAGATGGGAGAAACCATGAGAAATATCATTATTTTTGTTGCTCTTCTGGGAGCAGCGGCAATATTTACAGTTTTGTATTGTCTCATTGCTGCCGGAAGTCAGGCAGAGAAAAAACTGACAGAAATCATGAGAAAAGAGGAAGAACAGAATGAAGACTAATAAAGATCTGATCATAGAACCAAATGCAGCTATTGAGGGAAGAAAGTACAGCGAAGAAAAGCCATGGTCCTGCAAGTACTGTTACTGGTGGGGAGGCAAAAAGAAAGGCTGTAGCTTGAAACAGTGCCACTATCTGCTTCCGGAAAAGAAAAAAGCAGTAAAAACAACACCATGTGGTGGCTGTCCGTATGGAAAACATGTTCCATGCATCGGATATTGTATTGCCCGTCTTTATTCTGAGATGAAAGGAAAGAAAGGACGTGGGTAATTGCAGGAAGAAGTAAATCAAAAAGTGATCAGCCTGAGCATCCAGGGAGTCAAGATCACTGCCAGTGTGCTAAAAGCAGCCATTCGGAAGTTCCTGGAAATGGACAACCGCAGGAAACAGAAAGCAACGCAGGTGAAAATGGCTGAAAAGACCGGACGAGCTCAGGAGAAAGGAAGGGAAAAAGCCCGAAAAAAGATTGAAAAGAAAAAGCCACATGGAAAGCAGACCATCAAGCAGCTGAATGCACAGGGAGTACAGCTTTCCAACTTAAAGATCACAGATGAAAATATCAAATCTTTTGATCGTGTGGCAAGAAAATACGGCATTGATTACAGCCTGAAAAAAGAGGTTGGTGCGGATCCACCGAAATTTCTGGTCTTCTTTAAGGCCAAAGATGTGGATGTGATGACAGCGGCTTTCCGGGAATATGCCGGAGTAGAACTGAAAAAGAAACAGGCGAAGAAACCATCCGTCAGAAAGAAACTGCAGAAATCTGTAGAAAGAAAAGCAAAGCACCGCCAGCGTGTGAAGCAGAGACAAAAATCCAGAGGTCAGGAACGATGATCCGGGAAAAATTACAGAAGATCCAGGTCAAACGGCTGGTGATCTTAAATCTCCCATATTTCTTTATTTTCTATGTAGCAGATAAAGGATCCTGGCTGTACCGGCATTGCCTGGGAGAAAGCATGGTCCAGAGACTTGCGTGATGTTAGTCAATTTCCGACTGGCATTTTTAAGCTGGCTGCCAAGTGTCGCTTTGCAGGACCTTGCAGTAGGTGTTCTGGTTGCAGGTGCATTAAAACTGGTGGTCTACTATCGTTCAAAAAATGCAAAGAAGTTCCGACAAGGTGTGGAGTATGGATCGGCCAGATGGGGAAATAGAAAAGATATCGAACCCTTCATGGATCCGGTCTTTGAAAACAATGTCATCCTCACAGAAACGGAACGTCTGACCATGAACAGCCGACCAAAAGCTCCGAAGTATGCCAGAAATAAGAATGTGATCGTTATCGGTGGTTCCGGATCTGGTAAGACAAGATTCTATGTGAAGCCCAACCTTATGCAGATGACGGATCACGTATCCTATGTGGTCACTGATCCGAAGGGTAGTGCGAGACGTTCCAGTCTGAAAAGGACTGGCACATCTCAACTGAATCATTGTTTATTGTAATGAAATTAGTTCGAGTTGGAGAACTGAATGCGTGAATAGTCGAATGAAGGGGTAACGCCCTGAAAGGCTACTCTAATACTCCGGCTGGCATGGAAATGAGTAAACATTGAAATGTCAGAAGCCCGGTGAAGTCGGCAGAGAGATACCGTAACAATAGTAGTTGACGAAAGCTGTCCAGAGGTGGATGGTGTATCCTATATGCCGGGAGTCTAAAAAAAATACCTATGGTTAGAATGGAGGATGTTACATAATTCACTGACGAACCCTCGAATGTACGGGTCTATATCGGGACTAAGTAGAAATGCTTAGTAACACAACTAGTGTTGCTACTGCGGGTGAGTAAGACTTCTGCCTTTATGAAAATCCGTGCAATGTTACAGGCATTGATGTGGTAGCAGGCTCAGAGATGGGAACCTACGGGTATATATGAACAGATAACGCATTCGGAACGTCGTAAGCTGACAGCGTGGAGATTTTACTGTCTATGAAACGTATCGAACGGGAAAGTCATCGTGAGATTAGCGATGATATAAGGGAGATAATGTCAGTGAAAGCGGTGGCATAGTACCGACGAAACCGTGATAACAAGCGGTGGAGGGATAGCCACTAGTCATACATTAGAGTAAATAAGTTACAAATGGTATGGGTTCGAGTAAGACTAAGAGATGTAATAACTCCCAGATAGGAGGTTACAGACCATACAAAAGAAAGCTAAGCTCCGGTACAACGAATATTACGATATGCAGAAAGCATTCGATGAGTTGTATCAGCAGAGCAAAAATGGTAACAACTTTTATAAGTTATTAGAAATTATCGGTTCAGAGCAGAATATTTGCCTGGCATACCGAAACCTAAAAACCAATAGCGGAAGTAAAACCGCTGGTACAGATGGTAAAACAATCGAGGATATCAAAGGTCTATCGGACAGGGAAGTAATTGAAACTGTCAGAAAACAATTAGCAGATTATCATCCGCAATCAGTCAGGAGGGTCTTTATTCCTAAGCCCGGAAGCGATAAAAAGCGTCCGTTAGGGATTCCATGTATCTGGGATAGACTGATACAACAGTGTATCTTACAGGTGTTAGAGCCGATTTGTGAACCTAAGTTTCATAATCACTCCTATGGATTCCGGCAGAATAGAGATGCCCACCATGCGGTCAGCAGAGTTGTCAGCATGGTAAATATGTATAAACATTATTATTGTGTGGATGTGGACATCAAGGGCTTCTTTGATAATGTAAACCACGGAAAGCTGCTAAAACAGATATGGACATTAGGTATACGAGATAAACGATTGCTATGTATCATTAGCAAAATATTAAAATCAGAAATTGAAGGAGAAGGAATACCGGACAAGGGTACACCGCAAGGTGGGCTGATTAGTCCGCTACTTTCGCTCATTGTGCTGAATGAACTTGATTGGTGGGTAAGTAGCCAGTGGGAGACTTTTACACCAAATGGAGTGAAGAAAGGCAACATGAAAGGAAGTAAGGGCTGGTTGAGTTATGCACGAAAATATACAAATCTAAAAGATGGGTATGTGGTGCGTTACGCTGATGATTTTAAAATTATGTGCAGAAGTTATACGGATGCACAAAGATATTATCATGCGACAATAGACTTTTTAAAATCAAGATTAAAACTTGACATTAGTCCGGAGAAGTCCAAAGTTGTTAATCTCCGAAAGAACTCTTCTGATTTTCTGGGATTCAAAATTAAAGTCCTGCCAAAAGGCAAGACCAGATATGGATACATTGCTAAAACTGATATGAGCGATAAAGCCATCAAAAAGGTTACTGCTGAATTAAAGGCAAAAGTGATTAATATAAGGAAACACACAACTGTTGGTAGAATCAATGCCTATAACATGGCAGTGATAGGAATACAGAATTATTACTGTATTGCTACCAACATATATAACAATCTAACGGATGTTAATTACGCTCTCTTACCAACCTTTAGAACCAGATTATCATGTATTGGAAGTACAATTCCGTTTGCGGAAACGCCCTATGAATTTCAACAGAAAACTGTAGGAATCAAGAAAGAAACCAAAATTATAACAGTAGGCAAAATGCCACTACTGCCACTTACAGGAGTTCATCACAAACATCCTATAAATTTCTCACAAGATATTACCAGCTATACGGCAAAAGGAAGAGAAAAGATTCATAAATCTGTCCAATGTGTAGAAACACAGGAATTACGAAATGTGATGAAGTATAGGAATCCTAATGAAAGCATTGAATTTAATGATAATAGTATTTCTGCATACCTCGTGCAACAGGGGAACTGCTATGTCATGGGAAATAGGCTGAATGTACATCAAATGAAATGTATAAGGAAAATTCCAGTAGGTGAAGGTGGTACAGACAAGCATACTAATATCGCATTTATTTCAGAGGAAATATGGCGAGCTGTTATGACAGAGGATATTTCAGAAACTATCAGAATAATGAAGAAATTCAATATGGACGACAAGCAAAGACGGCGATTCAACCGATTGCGTGAAAATTATGGATTACTACCAATTAAGAAAAGATAACTTATAAATTTACTTGAGTATGATGGCACGCCGTATGATGCGAAAGCATCATGTACGGTGTAGAGCGGGGGAAAAGGTGGAGATTACTTCAAAGCCTTACCTATCGCTATCGATCATCGTCGAATGCGGGAAGATGTTGGTAAATGGAGGATACCGGATCAAGGTATTAAATACGATCAACTTTAAAAAGTCCATGCATTACAATCCGTTCCATTATATCCGGAGTGAAAAAGACATCTTGAAGCTGGTCAATACCATTATCGCAAATACCAAGGGTGAAGGCGAAAAATCAACTGAAGATTTCTGGGTAAAGGCCGAACGTCTTTTGTATTCTGCACTGATCGGATACATCTGGTATGAGGCACCAGAGGAAGAACAGAACTTTTCTACTCTGTTGGAATTTATCAATGCCAGTGAGACCAGGGAGGATGATGAAGAATTTAAAAATGCGGTGGATGAATTGTTTGAAGAACTGGAAGCAGAAAATCCGGAACACTTTGCAGTAAGGCAATATCGCAAGTACAAGCTTGCTGCCGGTAAAACCGCGAAGTCGATTTTGATTTCCTGTGGTGCCAGACTTGCACCATTTGATATTCAGGAGCTAAGAGAAATCATGTCCTATGACGAAATGGAACTGGATATGATCGGTGATCAGAGAACAGCCATGTTTGTCATCATTAGTGATACAGATGACACATTCAACTTTGTGGTAGCGATCATGTACACCCAACTCTTTAACCTGCTTTGTGATAAAGCAGATGATGAGCATGGAGGCAGGCTTCCCTATCATGTACGGCTGCTCCTTGATGAGTTCAGCAATATCGGACAGATTCCAAAATTCGACAAATTGATTGCTACGATCCGAAGCAGGGAGATCTCCGCTTCTATCATCTTGCAGTCACAATCTCAGCTGAAAACCATCTATAAGGATGCTGCTGAGACGATCACAGGCAACTGTGACACCGTTCTTTTCCTGGGCGGAAAGGAAAGCTCCACACTGAAAGAAATATCAGAAACCCTGGGAAAGGAAACCATTGATCTTTACAACACATCAGATACCAGAGGCAGCAACCGGTCCTATGGGCTGAACTATCAAAAGACTGGAAAAGAACTGATGAGTAGAGATGAGCTGGCGGTCATGGATGGAGAAAAATGTATCTTACAGCTTCGAGGAGTCCGGCCGTTTTTAAGCAACAAATATGACATCACAAAGCATAAACGGTACAAAGAGCTTGCCGATTTTAATAAGAATAATGCATTTGATGTCGAAAAATATCTGGCACATCGACTGGTGATGTCGGAAGATACAGAATTTGAAATGTATGAAGTAACCGTAACACAAGAAGACGTATCAGCGATTGAAGCTGAGGAAAGTGAGGATTGATATGAAAGAAAGAATTCGAGCACCCTGCTACTACTGATAAGGATATAAAAAGGTCTGAATAAAAGGGAAAGGAGTAGCGCCAAACGCTTACAGACCATAAGAAAAAGCGTTTGTTCACACATGATTATGGCTTTTTTTAGCAGTGCAATCAATATCCTTCAGACACTGGTCGTTGCAATCGGTGCCGGTCTTGGTGTCTGGGGCGTAATCAACCTGATGGAAGGTTATGGAAACGACAACCCGGGTGCAAAATCCCAGGGAATTAAGCAGCTGATGAGCGGTGGTGGTGTTATCCTGATCGGAACACAGCTGATCCCGCTTCTGAGTGGATTATTTGGTTAAGAGAAAGGAGTAGAAATCCATGTTCAGTCAGATTTTTGATGCGATTGAGGAATGGATGAGGGAACTCTTAACCGGGATGATCACTTCCAACCTGGACACGATGTTTACTGATGTCAATCAAAAGACCGGTGAGATTGCTACCCAAGTTGGACAGACCCCGCAAGGGTGGAACAGCAGCATATTCAGTATGATCCGGAATCTATCGGATTCTGTGATCATGCCGATCGCAGGTATTATTATCACACTCGTACTCTGCTACGAATTGATTTCTATGCTGACCGAGCGTAACAACATGCATGATATTGATACCTGGATGTTTTTCAAGTACTTCGTAAAAATGTGGATCGCTGTATATCTGGTGAGTAACACATTTACGATCACAATGGCGGTATTCGATGTGGGCCAGCACGTAGTTAATTCTGCGGCCGGTGTTATCAGAGGAAGTACCGCCATTGATATTTCTTCGGCATTGACGGATCTTTCCGCAACACTGGAAAGTATGGAAATCGGAGAACTTGTTGTATTAGCGCTGGAAACCCTTATTGCCGGCTTCTGTATGAGAATCCTGTCTGTACTTATCACAGTGATCATGTATGGACGTATGATAGAGATTTACTTATATACCTCAGTTGCGCCGATTCCATTCGCAACTATGAGTAACAGAGAATGGGGACAGATCGGCACGAATTATTTCAGAGGACTCTTTGCCCTGGCTTTCCAGGCATTTCTGATGATGGTATGCGTTGCAATCTATGCAGTGCTTGTTGCAGGTATCCAGTATTCAGATAATCTGAGTTCTTCATTATTTGGCGTTATGGCTTATACGGTGATCTTATGTTACAGCCTCTTTAAGACAGCATCATTAAGTAAGTCGATATTTAACGCGCACTAATTTACAGGAAGGAGTGAAAATCATGGCATATGTCAGCGTACCGAAAGACTTAACGAAGGTAAAAAATAAAGTAGCATTTAACCTGACCAAAAGACAGCTGATCTGTATTGGGATTGGTGCTGCAATGGGAATTCCAAGCTATTTCCTCTTGCGTAATGTGATGGGAAACAGTAATGCGGCAACGGTCATGGTGCTTTTGATGTTACCGGCATTTTTATTTGCCATGTACGAAAAAGACGGGATGCATCTGGAAGATGTTCTGATGCATATGATCCGGGTGAAGTTTCTTCGTCCACCCGTCAGAAAATATGAAACTGAAAACTATTATGAAACAGATCCGGAACAGATCAGACAGTCTCCGGATGCAGGAAAACCGAAAGGAGGAAAAACGGTTGCGAAAAAAGAAAAATAAGAAAACTGTCGCAGATACCGGATACAAAAAAGTAGACAGAAAAGAGAAAAAGAAAAAAGAAAAGCAGGAAGAGAAACGCAGGCAGAAAAAACTGTCCGTCCAGCAGTCGATCGCTTATAAGGAAATGGGAAGAGATGGAATCTGCAGGGTACAGGGAAAAACTTATTCTAAGTGTATCCGCTTTTATGACATCAACTACCAGCTGGCTCAGAATGAAGATAAAAATGCAATCTTTGAAAACTGGTGTGATTTCCTCAATTACTTTGATGCCAGTATCCATTTTCAGCTGAGCTTTATCAATCATAAGAGCAGCATGAAGGAGTTTGAGCAGGTGATCCAGATCCGGCCACAGGAGGATGCTTTTGATGATGTTCGCATGGAATATGCAAAGATGTTGAAACAGCAGTTGGCAAAAGGAAACAACGGTCTGGTGAAGTCAAAATATATCACATTTGCCATTGAAGCAGAAAATATCCGGGAGGCAAAACCAAAGCTGGAACGTATCGAGTCGGATATCCTGAATAACTTTAAGATCCTGGGAGTTCCGGCATATCCGCTGAATGGCGTGGAACGTCTGCAGATCCTGTATGAGACATTCAATCCGGATGTGATGACAGATTTCCAGTTTGACTATGGATCCATGATCCGGACAGGACTCAATACAAAGGATTATGTGGCACCAACCAGTTTTGTGTTCCGGGACAGAAATACATTCCAGATGGGAAATACCATCGGGGCTGTCTCCTATCTGCAGATCCTGGCGCCGGAGCTTACGGATAAGATGCTGGCAGAATTTCTGGATATTGATAAGAACCTGATCGTCAACCTGCATGTGCAGTCGGTGGATCAGATGAAGGCAATCAAGCTGGTAAAAAGCAAAGTGACGGATATCAATCGTATGAAAATCGAAGAACAGAAAAAAGCAGTCCGGGCCGGATATGATATGGATATTATCCCATCGGATCTGAACACGTATGGCGGAGAAGCGAAAAGGCTTCTGGAAGACCTGCAGTCACGAAATGAGCGTATGTTCCTTGTAACAGCGCTCTTTTTAAATACAGCAAAGACCAAACAGGCACTGGACAATGCCATCTTCCAGACTGCCGGAATTGCACAGAAATACAACTGTGTACTGAAACGTCTGGACTATCAGCAGGAAGAAGGACTGATGAGCAGTGTTCCGCTGGGAGTCAATCATATCCCCATCAAACGTGACTGACCACGACCAGCACTGCTATCTTCGTACCGTTTACCACCCAGGAACTTTTTATGGCAGGAGAATCCCTGTATTACGGATTAAATGCACTCAGCAACAACATGATCATGGTGGACCGCAAGAAACTGAAAAATCCGAATGGCCTGATCCTTGGTACTCCTGGATCCGGTAAATCCTTTGCTGCCAAAAGAGAGATCACCAATGCTTTCTTTGTTACGAAGGATGACATTATCATCGGAGATCCGGAAGGTGAATATTATCCGCTGGTCCACGCACTGGGAGGACAGGTCGTTCATATCTCACCTACCAGTAAGGACTATATCAATCCAATGGATATCAATATGGATTATTCCGATGATGACAATCCACTTGGTGTGAAATCTGATTTTGTCCTGTCCTTATGTGAGCTGATCATGGGAAGCAGGGACGGTATTGAAGCAGAGGAAAAATCAGTGATCGACCGCTGTCTTCCACTGGTGTATCAGAAGTACTTTGCAGATCCAAAACCGGAAAACATGCCGGTCCTCGGTGACCTATATGACTGCCTCAGAAAGCAGAAAGAACCACAGGCCCAGAGAATTGCAACAGCACTGGAAATCTATGTAAATGGATCACTGAAAGTATTCAACCATAGAACCAATGTAGAACTGAATAACCGTATTGTCTGCTTTGACATCAAGGAGCTTGGAAAACAGCTGAAAAAAATCGGAATGCTCATCGTCCAGGATCAGGTATGGAACAGAGTTACAATCAACCGTGGCATCAAATCTACCAGGTACTATATCGATGAGTTTCACCTTCTGCTCAAAGAAGAACAGACAGCAGCTTATTCCGTAGAAATCTGGAAGAGATTCCGTAAATGGGGAGGTGTACCGACTGGTATCACTCAGAACATTAAGGATCTTCTTGCCAGCAGGGAGATTGAAAATATCTTTGAGAACAGTGATTTTATCCTGATGCTGAATCAGGCTGCAGGTGACAGACAGATCCTTGCAAAACAGCTGAATATTTCCCCATATCAGTTGTCTTATGTGACGAATTCCGGGGAAGGTGAAGGACTTCTCTTCTATGGAACAACGATCATTCCATTTAAGGATAAGTTCGATAAGACATTGAAATTGTATGGTCTGATGACCACGAAGCCTGAGGAAACATTGAAACGAGATAAAGAAATGAGGGATGCAAATGAAGGAAATCGATAAGATCCGAATCAAGCAGTGGAATCAGGACAATCCTTACATTCAGATGAAAAATCTGGAAAATGTGCAGCCAGGATACCGTGTTCATACAGTCAATGACGATCATCATCTGTATGAACTGCCACTGGAAACACAGAACATTATTCTTGACTGGGTATTCTGGAACTTCTATCCGGCACAGAAAATCTATCCACATCTTACAAGTGATGATCTGAAAGAAGTTTTATATAAACGTACCCAGATCCATCTGTACAATAACCAGTTCAAGGAAGCTATGCTGATCAATGGATTCTGGCCGAGAGATCCGAGTGAACTGAACTGGGTATTTCATATCCAGGCAAGCTCTCCGGCAATCAGGACACAGGCAGATGGTTATCCTGGAATCCCGATCATTGGACGCCAGGAACTGAATGAGTACAGAAAGAAAAGTTGTGCCAGGAGGTGATGACCTATAGCCGGAAAAGAATTTAAAGGCAAAGATAAAAAGGTCGCAAAGATGACCAGAGATGGTCTGACAGAAGAAAATCTCCGTGATGGTAGTGTAAAAGATATCAGTCACAGGAGTCGAGGGCGACCGGAAAATAAGGAAGAATTTGTTCCTGAACGAGAACGAAAAAAGGCTGAGAATGAAGATTCAAAATCAGGAAAAGGAAAACGACTGCAGATGGAGAAAATTCGTAAATCGTCTGCTCAGCAGGAAGCTGTTGAGGATACAGTTGAAGTCACACTGGAAGAAAAAGTATCCGGATATCGAAAGAAACTGCATCGTTATGAAAAAATCCCGGATGATGATAACAGCCTGAACAGTCAAAAGAAATCCATTCGGAAGAAGCAGCTGCAAAAACAGATGACTAAAGAACAGGCAAAAGCCGGAAGATTATCCTTTGATGATGAAGGAAATCAGATGGTGAAAGGTGTTGGCATGAAACCAGGAGGGACAGCCGGAAAATACATTGCCACACAAGCTGTTATATCTGGTATGAAAGCAGTTACTTCCGAAGAGGAAGAAACAGATGAAAATGCAGGTGTGGAAAGTGCCAGACTCGCAGAGCGTGAAACAGAAGCTGCGTTACGTGGTCTGCGTCATGCTCAGATCCGGAGCAAACGAACGGATGTGAAAACCCATCGCAGAGGTTATCGTGAGGCTACCGTAGAAAAGAAACTGAAATTTGGTTCTGTAGAAAGTATGGAAGGAGCCAAACATGCAGAAACGGTAAAGAAAGCCGAACAAAAGAGACATTCCTATAACCGCTTCTTTCAGAAAAAACGATATAAGGATGCTTACCGGGCAGCCAGAGCTGAAAAATCCGCTGGCAGTCTGGGTGGAGCAACAACCATTGCCGGTGTCGAGAACATGACGGTAAAAGCAAAGATTGCCTTGAAAGAGATTGTAAAGCGTAGTCGTGCCATGTTCGCAGGCATCGGTATTTTTGCGCTTCTTTTTCTTGTCATAGCGGTATCCCTGGGGAGCTGCAGTGCCTCTATAGAGGGAGCTGGATCTGTGATTGGTATTACAACGTATCCAAGTTCAGACGAGGATATTTATGCTGCCGAAAACAGATATGCTGCTTTGGAAAGTGCCTTGAATCAGCAGATAAATGAGATGGAACGAAGACATCCAAATTATGACGAGTATCAGTACAACATTGCTGAGATCGGTCATAATCCATACCATCTTATCTCGTATCTTACCGCAAAATATGGGGACTGGACGTACTCAGATGTTGAAAACGAGCTGCAATCTCTTTTTGAAGCACAATATCATCTGAATACAGAAGGTCGAACAGAAACGGTGACAGAAACCAGAAATGTTCGAGTCGGAGAATCATTAGGACAGGTAGTGACCAGCGGATATTGTAACTGTCGAGTCTGTTGTGGCGTATGGTCCGGAGGTCCAACTGCCAGTGGGGCATATCCTACTGCAAACCATACCATTGCTGTAGATGCATCCAATCCATTTGTGCCGATCGGAACTAAGGTAGTAATGAATGGTGTGGAATACACGGTTGAGGATACCGGAGCCTTTGCACGATATGGTGTGCAGTTTGACGTTTACTATGATAACCATGCTGCCGCTTCTGCTCATGGACATCAGACCTGGGAAGCCTATATCGCAGATGACAATGGCAGTCAGGAAGTAACGGTTACCAGTACAAGCACTAAGAAGATTCTATATGTGACACTGACAAATGGAAGCTTTGATGCTGTGGCAAGAGCCAATCTGAATGCGGAGCAGCTGATCATCTACAATGCATTAAATACGACCTATGGAAACAGAAATTATCTGTGGGATGTAAACAATGTGACCAGTGGATCAGGCGGTAATGGAATGAGTTATGAGATTCCACCGGAAGCACTGCAGGATGAAGAATTCGCCCGGATGATTCGAGAAGCAGAAAAATATCTGGGAGTACCTTATGTATGGGGTGGCTACTCTCCGTCCGGATTTGACTGCTCAGGTTTCGTATCTTATGTCATTAACCACTGTGGTAATGGCTGGAACTATGGACGATTGACCGCGGATGGATTAAGAGGCGTATGTACTTATGTATCACCGCAAGAAGCAAAACCAGGAGATCTGATCTTCTTCCAGGGAACGTATAACACATCCGGTGCAAGCCATGTGGGTATCTATGTCGGTAACAATATGATGATTCATTGCGGAGATCCGATCCATTACTCAAGTATCAGCACATCCTACTGGCAGCAACACTTCATGTGCTTTGGAAGACTGCCATAAAGGGGTGAACGAAGGGGGGTGAAAGTTTGAATAAAAAGATTAAAAAATATCTGGATGAGATTGCCAAGACAGAGAAAAAGATTGCGGATCTGCAGCAATATCTCAGAGGTGTCCAGGCTGCATTAAAGCAGGAAGAGGACAATGAGATGATCAGGTGCATCCGTGGTATGAAGATGGAGAATGGTCAGTTATATAATCTTTTGGATGGTATCCAGAAGGGAACAGTTAAATTTCAGGTAAGCAGGGAGTCTGACGAAGAAGGTTCGGGCTCCTTTGTATTCACAGAAAAAAATAAGGAGGAAAATCAGAATGGTGAAATGGAAGAAAATGAATAAGAAAATGGCAGGAGTGTTGTTGGGAGTCATGATGCTTTTTACAGCATCAACCACAGCATTTGCCTATGTGGATGAATCAGCAGAGGCATCCAAAGTAGAGACAACTCAGACAGAGCAGTCAACAGACAAAGAAGACAAAAAGGACGAGGCGGCAAGTACAAGTGAGGTGCTGCCGGAAGATGGAACAGACAAGGGAAATGCATTTACGACACCTGGAAATGGTGAAGTTAAAGATGACATTACCGATGATTCCACAAAGGAGTTTCTTACAGTTACCACGAAGAATAATAACACTTTTTATATCGTGATCGACCGCAGTGCAACATCCCAGAATGTCTATATGTTATCACAGATCGATGAAAATGATCTGTCTGAGTTTCTGGATAAAGACAGCACTGCTACTGTCGTAACACCACAGCCGGACACATCAAAGGTTGTGCTGGATGAAACAAATAATGAGGATGTAGACAAGGAAGCTACCGTTGATCCGGAGAAAACAGCATCTACCAAAACCAATATGGGTGCAATGGCAACAATCCTGATCCTGGCTCTCGGCGGTGTAGCAGCATACTACTACTTCAAGATCTATAAGCCAAAGAAAGAGGAAGACGAGGATGATCAGCCGGAAGGGTTGGAAACAGGTGGACTGGAAGAAATTCCGGATGAGGAAGAGTCTGAAGACGAAGATTTTGAAGAAAATGAAAAATAAATAAACTTTTTTAGCGGAGGGGGCTGTAAAACATGCTCTCTCCGTTTCGTTATATGAAGGAGGTTATACATCATGTATTTAGTAATTGCAGAAAAACCAAGTGTATCAAGAGCAATCGCAGAAGTGATTGGAGCACAGGAACGAGAAGACGGATATTTAAGAGGAACCGACTGTATGGTCAGCTGGTGCTTCGGACATCTGGTCGAGTATGTTTCACCGGATGTCTACGATGAGAAATTTAGCCAGTGGAGATATGAAGATCTCCCGATCATCCCGAAAGACTGGAAAGTTACAGTCTCAGAAGATAAGAAAGATCAGTTCTATATCTTAAAAAGACTGCTCAACAGTCCGGAAATTGAATACGTCGTAAATGCCTGTGATGCCGGACGTGAAGGAGAATTAATCTTCAAACATGTCTATGACTTATCCGGAAGTAAAAAGCCGGTGAAACGATTATGGATCAGTTCTCTGGAAGATTCAGCAATCCTTGATGGAATGCAGCATCTGAGATCCGCAGAGGAATACCGACATCTGGCCGAAGCTGCTGTATGCCGTTCTCAGGCTGACTGGCTGGTAGGAATGAATGCAACCAGAGCTTACACCACAAAGTACTTCAAAAAGCTGACCGTTGGAAGGGTTCAGACACCGACACTTGCCATGTTGGTGGAACGTGCCGGACAGATCAGCAATTTCCAGAAAGAAAAGTATTTCAATGTGGAACTCGATTGTGATGGAATTCCGGCTGTAAAGCCAAAAATCTTTGATCCGGATGAGGCGGAACAGTTAAGAAGCAGATGCCAGGGAAGTGAAGCTATTGTCACAGCAGTAAAAGAAACGGAAAAGAAAGTAAAAGCACCAAAGCTTTATGATCTGACCACACTGCAGAGAGAAGCAAACCGTATCTACGGAATGACAGCCAAACAGACACTGGATACCGCTCAGAGCCTGTATGAAAAGAAACTGATCACTTATCCAAGAACGGACAGCCAGTATCTGACCGAAGATATGGAGCAGACCGCAAGAAATGTGGTTCGTCAGATTTATGAGAAATATCAACTGACAGGTCCGTTTGATCAGCCGGAGCAGCCAGATGTGAAGAAAGTCATGAATAACAGTAAAGTGACAGATCACCATGCAATCATCCCAACGATGGAGCTTGCATCCTGCCATCTGGATGAATTGAAATCCTGGGAAGAAAAGATTCTGTTCCTGATCGCAGTCCATACGGTCATGGCAATGAGTAAGGATCACATTTACCAGGAAACAGAGATTGAAGTGGAATGCCAGGGAGAAATCTTCAAAGCAAAAGGAAAAACCGTCCTGCAGGATGGATGGAAACTCTTTGAAAACTGCTTCAAAAATAAGGATCGCATGGCAATCGTAGATCCGGATCAGGAAATGAAAGAGAGAATGCCGAAAGTAACCCAGGGACAGACTTTCTATGCTGTAGCTGCAGAAAAGACAGAACATTTTACATCTCCACCAAAACCATACAGCGAAGATACTCTCCTTGCGGCAATGGAAACAGCTGGAAATAAGGAATTCGATGAAGATACGGAAAAGAAAGGATTAGGAACTCCGGCAACAAGAGCCGGTATCATCGAGAAACTGATCTATTCCCAGTATGCTACCCGAAAAGGGAAAAAGATTCTTCCAACAGAGGATGGAAAAGTCCTTGTGGAGATCCTGCCAGACTTTCTGAAATCTGCAAGTATGACTGCAGAATGGGAAAATCAGCTGCTCTTGATGGAGCATGGAGAGATTGCACCGGAACAGTTTATGACCGGGATCAAAAACATGCTGACCATGATGCTGAATGGATGCGATGCGATTTCCGAAGAAGAAACAAGAAGATTTCAGACCAGAGAAAGCATTGGAACATGTCCGGTATGTGGAAGCCTGGTATATGAAAGCAAACCCAACTTCTATTGCAGCAACCATGATTGTCACTTTGCACTCTGGAAAGATAACCGCTATCTGCAGAGCATGGAAAAAACCATGGATAAAAAGATGGCTGCAGAACTTCTGAAAAACGGAAGTGTGCATGTGAAAGACCTGTATTCCAGAAAGAAAAATATGTACTTTGAGGCAGATCTCCATATGGATACAGATGAAACCGGAAAGGTGAATTTTTCTTTATCCTTTCCCAAAAAGAAACCAAAAAACAAAAGCAAAAAGAAATAAGAAAACAGATTAGAGGAGGAAACGAAGAATGAATTTTAATGAATTTGTAAATGAAGTAAAGGACAATATCAAACTCTTTTTACCAAAGGATTATGAGAATGCAGAAGTATCAACGATGGAGTGTCAAAAACTGAACCGTGCCTATACGGGACTGATGGTGAGAAAAGAAGGTGAGATGCTTACCCCGACGATCAATCTTAATCAGCTGTATGAAGCATATAAAGCACAGCCTGGCGTAACAATGGAAACTGTATGCAGAAAGATTGCAGATATAGTCATTGAGGCACCGATACAGGTTGATCTGAAATCCATTTTAAAATATGAAGATGTGAAGGACAAGCTGTTTATCCGTGTATCATCAGCCGAAGCAAATAAGGAAGTACTCGAAAATGCTCCACATCAGCTGAAGGAAGACCTCGCAATTACCTATCATGTGGCAGTAGGCAAGGATCAGGATGGATTAAGTTCCATGTTTATCAAGAATGATCTGCTTGAACAGTATGGAATCTCTGCAGAACAGCTTCATGAAGATGCAATGAAAAGTTCACCGCATGTCATGATCCCGGAGGTATCAAGTATAGGTGCATTGATAGATGAAATGTACCAGAAAAATATTCTCATGCTGACACCGGATGAACGTGAAATGCTGCAGGAAACATTGCAGGAATCAAGCGAGATGCCGACATTCTTTGTTGTTACGAATACAGACAGAATTGATGGAGCCGGTGTGATCTTTTATCCGGAATTCATGGATAGCATGGGGGAACTTCTTGGAAATGATTTCTTCATTTTGCCATCATCCATCCATGAAATGCTGGTCTTGCCAGATGACGGGCAAGTGGATGCAGAAATGTTAAGAGATATGGTAAAAGAAGTCAATGCCACTCAGGTAGCCCCTGCAGAACGCCTTACCAATGATGTATATCACTTTGATATAAAGGATCATGTCTTTGAAAAAGCTGACAGATTCACAGAACGTCAGAAAGGAAAAGAAGCACAGGCTGCAAAAACAGAGAAAACAGGAAAAGAACAGCCAGATCAGAAACCGAAAACAAAGAAACATGATATGGAACTTTAATACCAAGCATGAAAACCGTTAAATAAGCAAACGCCCTGCGGCATAAGGAAATGTCGTGGGGCATTTTTGAAAAGGAGAAGATTATGACGAAAGAGAACATTAAAACAAATACAAGCTTAAGATACAGCCAGTATCGAAAAAAATTATTACACACATTTTCGTTTGGGAATTTGAAGAAGCAAATTGAGAAGTTACATGATCAGGAATTTATTATGAATGTGCCGATTGGAGGTGTTGCTGATGGCAGATAAATTAGAGCAGGTAGCAATTCGTATGGTGGAACAGCCACCCCTTTATAGTAAAGAACCAATGAACAATCCGGATGCGGCCATTCGTGTTATGAATGAATTTCTCTCCCAGATGGATCGTGAACTCTTTTGTATCGTTAATTTACAGGCAGATTTAACACCGATCAATATGAATATCGTATCGGTAGGATCGCTGAATGAAGCATTGATTAATCCAAGAGAAATATTTAAGAGTGCAATTCTTTCTAATGCTCATTCAATGATGCTCATTCATAATCATCCGTCCGGAAATCTGACACCGTCTACATCGGATATCCAGACTACGGCAAGAATGCAGGAATTAGGTGAATTGATGGGGATTTCCTTGGTTGATCACATCATTACAGGACGGGATGGAAATTACTATTCCTTTCGAGATAAAGGAGAATTTCCAGATAGCAGGATCCGTTTTTCAACTCGTGTTGAAGACATTGATTTAACTAAAGGAATGGTGACAGAAGCCATCGCACCCTATGAAGAAGTAACAGATACAAAAGAAAAAGATAACGTAAGAGATATTCCAACGGTGCAGACAACAACAATTCCATTACCGGTTCAGGGAAAAGATATGGACAGCATTATGCAGTCACTGGAATCCGGTGTGGAAGAACTTTTTACAAGTAACCGCTATCAGGAATTTCTTAAAACCATGGCAAAGTTTCACAATTATTCCTTTAACAATACAATGCTGATTGCTATGCAACGACCGGATGCCACACTTGTTACCAGCTACAAAAACTGGCAGTCCATGGGTAGACAGGTCATGAAAGGCGAAAAAGGAATTACGATCATCGCACCAGCACCATATAAGAAAATGAAGGAAAAAGAGGTCCTGGATGAAAATCAGCGACCGATCATGGGAACCGATGGAAAACCTAAGACTGAAAAAGTGGAAGTTACGGTTCCACATTTTAAAGCAGTTACCGTCTTTGATATTGCTCAGACATCCGGGGAACCAATCCAGACACTGGCACCGGAATTATTGACTGCAGCTGTGCAGGATTTTGATTCTTTCATGCAGGCTATTCAGAAAATATCCCCAGTGCCGATACGATTCGATGAGATCGATGGCAATGCCAATGGATATTATCACAATGCAGATAAGGAAATCGTGATCAAAAAAGGACTCAGTGAAAGCCAGACCTTAAAGACTGCTATTCATGAAACCGCCCATGCAAAACTGCATGACAGTGAAATCATGGAAAGCCTGGGTGTAGAAAAAGACCGTCTGACAAAAGAGGTCGAGGCTGAATCCGTTGCTTACTGTGTGTGTTCTTCCTTTGGTTTGGATACATCGGATTACAGTTTTCCTTACATTGCAGGTTGGAGCAGCAGCCGGGAAATGAAAGAAATGAAAGCATCTATGGATGTGATCCGCAAGACAGCCGGTGAAATGATTGATCAGCTGACAGAAGAACTGGAAATCATTCTTGAAGAAAAACAGAAAACAGAATTACATGAAAAATACGGCATTCTGGTAGATGCACTGGAAGCAGCCGGATACCGCTATGATTATCGGGAAAGCGAACCGGGACATATTGTACTGGCACCGGATGGGACACATGAAATTGCCGGCTATCTACAGTTTGAATCATGGGGAGATATCCAAAACTGGCTGGAAGACACGATTACAGAAGGGACGGATATTTCGGAGAGAGTTGATCGGGCTATGTACCCATTTAAGTATGATTATACCCTAGAGGAAGAAATGTTCAGAGGTAATGGTGACCGCTATGCGATTTATCATGTGGATGAAGACACACCGGGAAAACAACATTTATTTATGAATATGGCAATGGTCAAAGAAGATGGCATTACAATCGATGCAGCAAATTATAAGTGTGTCTATTCTGGCAGATTACATGAAAATGAAAAGCTGGATGATTTGTATGCCGTATTCAACGATAATCCACCGGCAGATTATAAAGCACATTCTATGTCGGTCAGTGATGTTATCATTACAAACCGTGGTGGGGATATGCAGGCATATTACGTGGATCGATTTGGATTTGCAGAACTTCCAGAGTTTGCAGCACAAAGAGAAAAAATACTCGATATTGTCCCGGAAATAGAAAATGTGGATTATGAAAATGATCTTACATGTATCAGCTTTTATGCGGCTGAATGTGCTGAATTTCCTGTAATGGGTGAAGTACATTATGACCTGACATTACCGGAAGCCTTGGAAGCTTATGAGAAAATCCCATCAGAACGTATGCATGGACTGAAATGTGTTGGCTTTGATCTGAAGGACGGAAGTGATTATGAAGGGATGCAGAGCCTGATGATTGAAGGAAAAATACAGAAAGAATTTTTGAATTCGATTCCTGGATTTAGAGAAAACTCTTATGTGCAAAATGCAATCAGTCGTGTGGAAAAGTACTTGGAAGAAAGACATCCAAATGTGGAAAATCCTCTGAAATCCAATAAGAAAGTGGATAACGAAAAAAATATAAGCGAAGAAAAAAACGAGAAGGAGCTGAATATACAGATGAAACCAATACCGAAAAAGAAAAGGGGGGAAATGAGCCTATGAGAAATGTAAACCTGGAAGAAAACGAACTGACTATTACTGCTATCTTCCAGCAGCACACAAAGGAAGAAACAATCCAAACACTGAAAGAAGCTTTGGAAGTTTTGGAACAGGAAGAAAGTGATCCTGAGAATGATGAAATGATTGAGATCATCAATTCTACAGTTGGAAAATTACAGCAGATCGAAGACAAATACTACTATTCTCTGGATCTGAATTATTATCTGAATAACTTGGAGGATGATGCCTATGAAGCTTAATCAATTTGCAGTCTACCGAGTAGATCAGCAGACAGCAGGAAAAGCACTGTGGCATCTGCCATACCAAGAGGCAAGACAGCAGAATGTGTCGATTACTGTCGAAAATTACCGATTAATCTCGATTCATGAAATGCAGGAAAATGAAAAAGTCGCTGACATCTGGAAACGGACGAAAAATCAATGCGAAGTCAGTGACGTGCTCGTATTGAACAAGAATGGAGAAATCAGCTGCTACTATGTAGATGAGAACTATCCACAGTATCTGGCCGGATTTATTCGTATCAACACATCCGGTGCACTGATCACTATGGAAACTGAGAATTATCAGATTGATGGGAAAAAGGGGAACTGGATTGCAACAGACACCGTCATTATTGATGGAAAACAGTTTTATTTGATGGAACATCAGGTATACCGAGATCAGGCCCAGGGTGTTATCCTGGATGCTTATGGAAAAATGGTTGTCGAAGAATGTAAGAAATTCGATGAAAAGACAAAACAAAAGATTCATGATTACATCCAACAGCAGGTACCGCTAAATCCGGTCGAACAGCTAAAACAAGATGGTAAAATCCGTCTGGAACATTACCAGAAATTCTACCAGAACGGCACTTATGAACGAAGCAGAGAATCTGGTACAGAAGCTAACTATGATATGGTGGACGGTCTGGTGAATAATCAGAAGAAGAACCTGGAAAAAATTTCTGATGCACGCAATAACAAACAGACGTCCCGAAATCAACAAAATAATAAACCTAAGAAACGAAGGTCCGTAATCAAACGACTGCATCAGAAACAGATTGCCATTGCTCGTCGGTCCGGAAAGCCGATACCAAAGTACCTGGATCAGGAAATGGAAAGAAAGCGGGGATAGAATATGCGAAGGTTAAAGTGTGAAAAAGAAACGATTATTCTGACTAATGAAGATGATGGATTCTATGATGTGTATACCTTCAATCAGAACTTGCAGAAACGGTTGAGGTCTTTTGCGAAGAAGTATCCGGATGATTGCTGGTTGAAAGGATCTTCGGAGGATGGTAGTGAAACGTATATGATTAAAAAAGGGCGGTTATCATTGAATTTAAGACCACCCTATTCCAAGGATAGAATTCATAAAGCAACCGAACGAATTATTGAAGAACAGAAAGAGCAATCGAAGGATTCATAGAATGCGATTTAAGAGAAAAAAGCCTCATGACCATGAGAAAAAATGAAAGCAAAATACGTTAGCTGATAAAGTGTATAGGCTCAAAAGGGAAAGTGCCCTTTTGAGCCTTTTTAATTTAAAATAGTTCTAAAGAACAAGTTAACAATCTGTAGATTCTGTATGTTTTAAAGATCAATCGTTATACTAGTTTTAGACCGAATTATCGTTCTAAAGGAGGTGTCACAATGGATTTAAAGGCGGTTGGTCAGAGAATAAAAGCTGCAAGGGAAGCTAAGAATCTTACACAAGAAGAATTGGCAGCACTGGTAAGCTTAAGTCCAACTCATGTAAGTGTTATAGAGAGAGGACTGAAAGTAACAAAACTTGATACCTTTATTGCGATTGCAAATGCATTAGATGTTTCAGCAGATACACTATTGATTGATGTTGTGACACATTCGGTTACTGGCGTTACGAATGAGTTATCTGAAATGATAGAGAAACTACCTAAAGAAAAGCAACAGAGAATTATCAATGCGGTGAGGGCATTGGTGGAATAAATACATGAATAAGAAGATGGAAGGGCTTACTGCTCTTCTTTTTTATTTGGTTTAACGTGAAAATATGATATAGTAGTTCTAAAGACTTATATATAATTCTGAGGAACTTAATAAAATGAAGAAAAATAATATAACACTTGTATTTGTTGCTATCGTTTTTTCGATTATTGTTGGAATGATAATTGGAAAAAGCTTATTAAAGTATAAAGAAGGTGAGCCAGATGTAGTTGGCAGTTTTTCTATGAATAGAGATGAAAATCTTACAGTAGTTGCTAACAGAAAAAATATTTCTGATAAAGAAGCATTTGCAAGACTGCTTTTAAAAATGTACAAAGAGAATTCATTTCATTCAATAAAATTTTCTACAGATCATGGATATGCAACCAGCCTTGATATGACCGTATATTCTTGGAAAGAAGATATCGAAAATGGAAAATCCATTATGCAGATAGAATTTAGACCGATTGAATATGGAAAAGATTATGATATTGTTCATAATCTAGATAAATATGTGCTTTTTATCGATGGAACAGAAATAAAATGAAATATATAGATATGCAGATAAAGCGCAGAAAAAGAGGATTGCTCAACGCAGGATATTTTCAATTATTACCCCAAAAAATGATAAGAGAGAGGCAGCGGAAAAGCCGTTGCCTCATTTCAGTATTATGACACTTAATCTAGTTCTGCCCCTAACTCATATCTCCAATACTCCGCTGCCTCATACTCCCTGGGTTCTGAGAGTACCGGTACGGTAAAGAGTTCAACCGGAACACCGAGTTTTGATGCGAAGAGTTTCATAAGATCCTCTTTCGGTGTTCGGACATCGCTTTCATACTGAGAAATCCGGACATCAGCACAGCTTTCTGGAAATCCAACAGCCATGCCGAGTTCTTTCTGGGTGAGATGATTTTTCTGTCTTAAGTGTTTTAATTTTCTTCCAAATGTAATCATAGTATTATTCTCCTGTACTTCCAAAAGCCCCGGTTCCTCGTTCATTACCAAGGTCCAGGACAAAATCTGCGATCACGACTGGTGTAATCACCAGCTGACCGACGCGTGTGTCTTTATGAATGGTCTGAGAAGATGTGCTTACGTTGCTGATAATGGCATGGATCTCACCACGGTAACCGGAGTCGATCGGTGGAAGTTCGCATACCAGTCCTTTTGCTGCCATGCTGCTTCGTGGAAAGACATATCCGGCAAATCCATCGGGGATGATAAGACCAAATCCAAGTGGAATTCTTGCAACCTCACCTGGTTTTAATACGCAATCATAAGGCATGAATACATCAGCACCGGCATCATTTTCATGTGGCCGGAAGGGATAATGATCTGCTTTCAGACCAAAGTCAATCAGTTTAATCTTTATGGCTGCTCACCTCCCTTCTGATGAGCAATGGATAATCTGCTTTTAAGATATCTGACGGTATCCAAAGTTTTGAAATAGGATTCTGGCAGGACATCTGTTTTTCCATACAGTTTCCTCTCTGACAGAATGGACCGGTCAGATCCGGTGCAAAAAGAATCGGGCTTAATTTGTACAATCTCTGCCAGATCTGTAGCATCACAATCCTTGTTTCATCCGTATTTCTTCTGCAGGTTCTCTGACCGATCATATGCTTCCACTGGTAAGGCGTTGCACTGATGATCAGTACGTTTCGAAGTCCCTGAGGTGTGGCATATCCGGCTGAATCATGATCAATGCCTAAGGCACAGAGTTCTGTATAGTGGTCCAGATCTGACTGACAGCTTTTTTTGTAAATATCCTGGATTTCTTTATCTGCTTTCATGATCCCATATGGAATAGCAAATGCAGCGTGACCGGAATAATTGCTGTACTGCAGAGATGCACTCATGTACTTTACTTCGTTCTGATGCCTTGTGATCTGTGCCAGGAAGCGTCTGCTTGCACCAACAACAGCCACGGTAATGACCATGAATTTCTGTACGGTTGGATGTGGAAGCCCCGCAATGTTTTCTACGGTCTTCTGACTGTAGGATTGATGGTAAAGGTCCATCAGATCTGCCATGCTCTGAATCGTATGACCGTGTTGTGTGAGCCTGGCAGCAAAGACCATATTTTGTTCTGCTTCCCGGATTCCATAGCAGTTTAAGATAGCTGTTTCAATGTGATCCATAGGCCTGTTCCTCCTTTACCAGAGCTTTTAAAAGGATCAGATAATTGATGCAGTCTGTGATTTTTTCATCCCACTGTTCCATGTCAAAATGTAACAGAGTGGAATAACACATATCGTAAAGGGATACGACATGTTTCGACATCATGCCGGCCAGTGCTGCTTTTGGATCACAGTTCTGTAAAGCGGCAGCAATCTTGAATGCACTGAGGCGGTCAATATTATCACCGGTATATTCTTTCTTTTTATGTGCCAGAATATCGGCACACTTTCTCATCTGAAGTTCAAATACAACATTAAATTCTTCTTGTGTCATGTGATAGTTCCTCCTTTGTTTTGTAATAGTTATCGTTCGAGATCTTTGGTTTTTGATTTCACTGGTTCTGGAATCTGCATCTGAAGAATGGCATCAACATTCTGATCGGCAGTGTCCAGATCTTTTAATTTTTCTTTCAAGCTGCTTATTGCTTCTTCTTCGGAAGCTATCTGCTGTTGCAGTTTTTCTTTTTGTAAAGTCAGGGTTTTTAGGCTTGTCATCTTTCCATCCTGATAAAAGGATCTCAGCCAATCTCTGGCTTCTTCATATTTCTGAATTTCTTTCGCATGTTCTTTCCGGTACTTTCCTTTGTACTTTGCATTTGAAAATTGGGAATAAACTTCCTTGTTTGCATAGTACTGTCCGGTGTAGCGGATCTGATCGTTGAGAGTCCTTAGATTGGACCGATGCTGAGCAAACTGTGTCTGCATTTCTTTCAGTTCCTGCTTTGCTGCAAGCAGTGTATTTTTCAAATCTGACTGCGTATCAAATCCATGTTCCTGCACATAGATAATGGTATTTGCCATTTGCTGCAGGTTAGAAAGTTTTACCCGATGAGCATAAGCCGGGCTCTGCATTGCTTTCACATTTGTCTGGAGATTTACAACCAGGCGAAGGTGAGATCTGACGTAGAGAATGGTCAATGGATCCTTGCGTAAGAAGGTCTGTTCCAGGTGTTCTTTTCCATATCGTGTTCCCAGTGCACGTTCAGTAATCCGTTTCTGTCGATCAGGATGAAGATAGCTGTATCTGCCCCGATGATCAATCACAGAGATCTGAAATTGTTCCAGAAGTTTAGATTGGAATTCATCAAAACTATTGGATGTGGCAGCACATTCATCAATCGCATTTCGTAAATATTCTTTCTGTGTAAGGAACACGGTGGATGTTGGTTTGAGACCATCTTCGATGATTTTCTGATTGATCTCATTAAGTTTTTGTTGGCCGTGTTTCTGTGCCTGATACTCTTTCTGCGTGATTTTTCTTTCAGCCGGAGCAAGAAGATCTATCTGGTGAAGTCCTTCCTGTTGGCACCGATCCATGACAGTTTTCTTAAAAGTGCTCATGAATTTATCAGTGGAACGATGCTTGTAACCGGCGGCTTCCTCATGTGGTTTATCCATATATGGCTGCCTTTCCACTGCAGTCTTTCGCACACTGTTGATAACGATGTGAGTATGGATATTTCCGGATTCATTGTGGCCATCGGTGTGAGTAACTACCAGTGCCTGATATCCGGGAAACATCTGCTTTGCAAGTTCCAAACTGATTGCCTGTGCTCTCTTTCCGGTAAGACCGTTTTCTGTAACATCGGCTGGATCGTAGCTGATAATGTAGTGATGACTTTTGATGTCTTCACGTTTCTTATTCTTATGAAAATGAGCATTTGTCAGTTCGCATTCTTTGTCAAAAGACATCGGATCACAGTTCAGTCCATCCATATAAAACTCTTTTCGCAAGATGCTTCGACCGGATTCATCTACAATCTTTTTCCCGGTTTTTTCATCATGTTCAAACAGAAGGTAATTGATAGCAGCTGAGTAATTTGCATTTCTGCTTTTAATGTGTTTTACGATTGCCATTCATACCACCTGCCAGTTTCAGTACCTCTTTTCTCAGTAGGAATAAGTCAGTGATGCACTGATGGATTTCATTTTCTATAGCACGTGACTGACTGCCACCGCTGTTAAAATGCTTGGCAATCTGATTGAGATTCGATCCGATTTTTCCATATTCACTGACCAGTTTTCTGAGATCGTTCATGTCTGCAACAACTTCAATTTGGTGATTGATTTGCTTTTCAAGTAGTAGTTTTCTCAGATATTCTGATCGGCTAATGGACAAACAAGCTGCACCTTGATCTAATAAATCAAGTTCGACATCTGTAAGACGTAATCCTATAAAATGTCTGTGATTCAGTTCTTTATCTTTGTTTTTTGTTCTCATACTCCTCCTTCCGCTGAGACTATTCCTCCCACCGGGAGTCCACGTATTTCAATATCGGCTGTCCCTTCCGATATTAGAAATAGTGCTGTGAACACCTTTAGGTGGAACCAACAGACAAGTGAAACGTCTGTTATTGAGAGGGTATGGGGAGATCCCCATTAAGATAAAACCCATAGGTTGACGGGAGGCCAAATGGCAATACCGTTAAACATGGGTGGATCTTGCTCTTATTTGTATCCCTCTATATAACGAAACGCTCAGAGGCTGTTTTACAGTGGGGGAAAAGAAAAAATATCAAAAAATTGATGATAATGGTGAGCTTGTGATAGAATGGAAAAAAGAGAAAAGCATAAAGGATGTAGTTGTGGAGAATATTTGTTATGATTAGAAAATTACTGAACGGAGATATCGATAGAGTTGCTGACATATGGTTAAAGACAAATCTGAAAGCACATTATTTTATTTCCAATCAATACTGGAAAAGTAATTATGAATTAGTGAAAGAAATGATGTCACAATACGAAGTTTATGTGTTTGAAGCAGATAAAATGATACAAGGATTTGTAGGACTAAATGATGAATATATCGAAGGTATTTTTGTCTCTGATGAAATGCAGTCATGTGGCATAGGTAAGCTTTTATTAGATTATGTTAAGGATAAAAAAGTTAGCTTACGATTAAATGTATACCAGAAGAATGCCAGAGCAATTTCTTTTTACCAAAGAGAAGGGTTCATTATTCAATGTGAAGGTTTGGATGAAGCTACTGGTGAAAAAGAGTACACTATGCTATGGAAACGAAAATAGAAATCGGAATTTGTGGAGAGATTTCCTGAACTT